>Ga0181537_10000293_pt1 | contig 46785 bp, 41 predicted proteins | sample PEATcosm2014_Bin_39_FD_119765 | JGI IMG/M metagenome (GOLD analysis project Ga0181537, IMG submission 119765) | Peatland microbial communities from MTU Mesocosm Facility, Houghton, MI, USA - PEATcosm2014_Bin23_10_metaG | ecosystem: Environmental > Terrestrial > Soil > Wetlands > Peat | place...
ATTGGTCGGGGAGAGAGGATTTGAACCTCCGACCCCCTGGTCCCGAACCAGGTGCTCTACCAGGCTGAGCCACTCCCCGACGATTGATGCTGCGCCATGAGGCAGGATATGCGCGGCGCGCTTACAAGAGCCACGCGTACACAAAATTATAACATTCATTATCAGGAGCCCTGATGGCGGCGCACGCCTCGCCGCCTAGGTCGGTGGACGCAACTCAGGGGTTGCGGTATCCGGGCCACCTCCTAAATAGTGTAAAATCTGGCCTATTAAATCGTTTATATAAAGCATGTGCCTCGCGTCCGTTATAGTTAGACCGGCTAGAACTGAATATCGATGATTGCTTTTACCGCCCAATCTTTGTTAACGCCGCGTGAGCGGTTGATGCATCCGCTTGTCTTCGTCGAAGACGGTGTCATCACCGAGGTTCGTTCGCGGAACTCCGGCGAAGCTCCTCGTGGCGTGCGCATTGTCGACTTTGGTGAAAGGACGATTGCTCCGGCTTACATAGACATGCATATTCACGGCGGTGCAGGGCATGACGTCATGCGGGCGGACGCAGATGGGCTGGCGCGATTTGAGCGCTCGCTGGCGAGCCATGGCGTGGGCGCATATTTTCCAACGACCGTCACTGCTCCGCTGGATGCGACGCTGGCAGCTTTGGAAAATTTGGCGGACATAATTGAGGCTGCGTCCAGCCGCGAAGTCTCGAATCGGGCGGTGCCGCTGGGGATTCATTTGGAGGGCCCGTTTATTAGCCATGCGCGGCGCGGCGTGCATCCTCCGGCGAATCTCGTGCCTCCGACGATTGCCATCTTCGAGCGCTTTTGGCAGGCGGCACGAGGCCATATCGCCATCATGACGATTGCACCAGAGTTGGACGGCGCCATCGAAGTGATTGAACAGGCTGCCCGACGCGGAGTTTGCGTAAGCCTCGGCCATTCGGACGCGAGTCTCGAGGACGCACGGGCAGGTGCACGCGCTGGCGCCCGCCATGCGACGCATACGTTTAACGCGATGCGGCCGTTGAATCATCGCGATCCCGGAATTCTCGGGGAAGTTTTGACCAACGCGCATTTATCCGCCGATATTATTGCCGACGGAATTCATCTTGATCCGGCGATTGTGGAGATTTTCCTGAAGGCCAAAGGAACGGAGAATGCCATTCTGATCACGGACGCGATTTCAGCCACTGATATGCCCGATGGACGATACATGCTCGGCGGAATCGAAGTCGAAGTGAAAGATGGAAAGTGCCTGGCGGATGGAAAACTGGCGGGCAGCGTGCTGACCATGGACCAGGCTGTGCGAAACGTTATGCAATTTGCCGGATGGGACTTGCAGCAGTCGGTTCGGTTGGCGAGTGAAAATCCTGCCCGGGTGACAGAGCTAAAAACTCGCGGACGAATTGAGCCCGGAGCGCGAGCCGATTTCGTGATTTTGAATTCCACGGGCAAAGTGATGAAGACCGTCATAGGTGGCCACGAATCGTGAATTTCTTGAGGATTCTCGAAGGAGATTCGAATGCCTGATAAAGGCGGATTTCCGCATTACATGCTGAAGGAAATTTTCGACCAACCGAAGGGTCTGCGCGACACCATCGAGCCCCGGGTTTCGCTTGATGAAGCCGTCGTGCGCCTGGAAAACGAAATCCGCATCGGGGTGGACGATTTGCGTGCGTTGCGGCGCATCAACATCGTCGCTTCCGGCACCAGCCGCCACGCGGGCATGGCCGGCCAATACATGATTCAGGAACTGCTCAACATTCCCGTGGACGTGGACTACGCCAGCGAATTCGAATACCGCAATCCACTAATCGGACCCGGAGAGCTGACGATTGTGATTACACAATCCGGCGAAACAGCCGATACGACGGCGGCGCAACGCGAGGCCAAAGCCAAAGGCTCGAAGACGATCGCAATATCGAATGTTGTAGATTCCACGATTGCGCGCGAAGCCGACGGCGTGCTGTACACCTACGCGGGCCCGGAAATCAGCATTGCGTCTACAAAGGCATTCACGGCACAGATGGCCGTCTTGTATCTATTTGCGCTTTATTTGGGTCAGGTGCGAGGCAAGTTAAGCAAAGAGCAGCGGCGGGCGCATATTCGCGAGTTGCTTGATTTACCTGCCAAAGCCGAAAGAGTGCTGGAGTCTTCCGGGGCTTGTGAGGAGCTGGGCAAGCTTTATTACAAGTTCGAGGATTTTCTTTTCGTGGGGCGCGCCATTCACTATCCCGTGGCGATGGACGGCGCGTTGAAGCTCAAGGAAGTTTCGTATATCCATGCCGAGGGCTATCCGACTGGGGAGACCAAACACGGGCCGATCGCAATGGTCGATGAGCACTTGCCCGTAGTCGCGATTGCGACTTGCGATAAGAATGATTTCGGCTCAGTGCTGCGCTATGAGAAAAATGTCTCCAACATTGAAGCCTACAAAAAACAATCCGGACGGGTCATTGCGATTGCGACGGAGGGCGATACGACTCTCAATAAAATCTGCGATCAAGTAATTTATGTGCCTCAGGCGCCGGAGTTGCTCTCGCCCATTCTTGAGATCATTCCATTGCAGCTTTTCGCTTATTACATGACGGTGAAAAAAGGGCTTGATGTGGATAAGCCGAGGAATCTGGTGAAGTCGGTGACGCTGGAGTAGCTAATTGGGCTTGCGGGTTTTTCCTTCCGCCAAGTATTGCAGCAACGCTAGATCCGCTGCCGAGCGCAGTCTCTCCGATTCGGTAATTTCAGGACTCAGAATTACGCCCTCGTTATTTTTTTGCCGCAGGCTTTGCCGAATTTTATCGCCCGCTTCGGATTCGCTCATGACCACTTGCATGTAGAAATACAGAAAGTGGCGCATCTGGTCGAGGGCTGAGCGCAGGGTTTGCAGCGACTCCATCTCCGGCACCGCGCTCAGAGATTCGAGCAACTCCGGGTCGCCCGGGGCTTCCATGGCGGCGCAGTTCAATTCTCGCTGCACGGCGCGCAGGTCTTCTGTGATCCTAAGAATCCGGTTGTGCACATCGTCCAAATAGTCTTCTTTGGCCATTGTCTTTTCGCGGCCACGGGTTGACATCGCCGCTCTCACAACATCTCACTCGTGGCGCTTGGCTTACAGATGCCCCACGTGCATGCGCTTTGGTAAGAGCCTGTACCAAAAGGGGATTACCATGGTTTCATGCCTTGTCTAAGGCTGCGCAAAGCCCAGTATTTCCGCGCTATTTATGACGCTTGGAGGCGAGGAATTGCTAACGGGCATTGGATCTTGCGCTCTTGTATAATCCCGCCGTCCGTCCGGAGGGCTCTTGCGCAGGCTCATTTATCCAGCTATTACGCTGTTTTTATTGTCTCTGCCCTTGCTGGCCCAGCGCGAGCCGGTGCTCAAGCAGATTGACCTTCCGCATCCCTATTACTTTCGTGAAATGTACCTGCCCCAGCTGACCACAGGGCCAAGTTCTGCCGCCTGGATGCCCGATTCGGAGACCCTCGTGTATTCCATGGCCGGGGATTTGTGGAAGCAGAAATTGATGTCGAATGAGGCGCAGCAAATCACCACCGGCGCCGGATATGACTATCAGCCCGACGTTTCGCATGACGGCCGTTGGGTGGTCTATACCTGCTATTTGAAAGACGCGATGGAGTTGTGGGTATTAGATCTATCGAATGGAAAAACCCGGCAATTGACTTCTGGCGGCGCGGTGAATGTCGAGCCGCGATTTTCTCCCGATGGCAAGCGCATTGCGTTTGTTTCGACCTCGTACCACGGGCACTTTCATATTTTTTTCGGAGATTTTGCCGACGGGGAATTAAGGAACGTTCAGCGCCTTACGGGAGAGACGCGCAGCGATTTACCGCGTTACTACTACAGCCAGTTCGATCACGAAATTAGTCCCGCGTGGTCGCCGGATGGCAAAGAGATTCTCTTCGTGTCCAATCGCGGACACATCTACGGCACTGGCGGTTTCTGGCGAATGAAAGCCGAGCCTGGAGCCGAGGCCCGCGAAATTCATTATGAAGAGACGACGTGGAAGGCGCGTCCGGATTTCTCACCAGATGGAAAACGGATTGTGTACGCGTCGTATCTCGGCCGGCAGTGGCACCAGTTGTGGTTGATGCCTGCAGTGGGCGGGGATGGGTTTCCGATTTCTTATAGCGCCGACCGACCACCTTACTTTCGCGGTGGGTTTGACACGGTTAACCCCAGATGGTCGCCGGATGGGACGTGGATAGCTTTTACTTCAAATCGGTGTCTAAACACTTGCCTCATGGCCCAGGCTCTGGAGGGCGGAGTCGTCTTTGAGGTTCATATCGATCACCGCCTCTACTTGAGGCCAATGGGCCGACTCACCATTAGCGTTTTTGATCCGTCGGGCCAGCCAACAGCAGCCCGAATTTCGGTCACCGGGGAAGACGGTCGCGCCTACGCACCCGTTGATGCCTGGGAGTATGCGGATGATAGTTTCGCCCGCTCTGACCGTGCATTCGAAGCACACTATTTTGACATTAATGGAAGCGCAAGATTAGAAGTCCCGGCGGGGACAACATCAGTCGAAGTTATGCACGGCTTCGAATATCAGTTCGAACGTCAAATTGTCGATGTTGCAGGTATCGAGGGCGCGGAAGTCAAGTTCAAATTGAGCCTGCTAAAAGTACCGCCTGGCGCCAATTCACAATGGCTCAGCGGCGATGTGCACGTTCACATGAACTACGCCGGCACCTACCGCAACACACCGCAACATCTGGTTGAACAAGCAGAAGCTGAGAATCTCTCCGTGGTGGAAAATCTGATCGTCAATAAAGAGCAGCGAATACCCGATATCGCATATTTCAGAACGGAGCAAGATCCAGCGTCCACTGGTTCCACTCTTCTCTTCCACGCACAGGAATATCACACCAGTTACTGGGGACATCTCGGCTTGCTCAATCTCACCAATCACTTTTTGTTGCCGGGGTATGCAGCGTATCCGGGAACTGCGGCGGCGAGTCTATATCCCATGAACGCCGACATCGCGGACTTGGCGCATGGACAAAATGCTCTGGTCGGATACGTGCATCCTTACGACACGCCGCCGGATCCGGTTCACGACGCCGCGCTCACGCATGAGCTTCCCGTCGATGTTGCTCTGGGCAAAGTGGATTACATCGAAGTCATGGGATTCAGCGATCACAAATCGACTGCCGACGTTTGGTATCGCCTACTGAATCTGGGCTTTCATTTGCCAACAGCCGCCGGTACTGACGCAATGGCGAATTTTGCCTCGCTGCGTGGGCCTGTCGGGCTGAACCGCGTTTATGTTGAAGTGCCAAAAGGGAAAATTGAAATTGATTCGTGGTTGAAGTCGCTGAAAGAAGGGCATACTTTTGCCACCAACGGCCCCTTGCTTGGATTCACGCTAGGCGGAAAAGAAATAGGTGACGAAATCAGACTTTCCGCTGGGGGCGGTCAAATTAAATTCAGCGCGTGGATGCGCTCGATTGTTCCGGTCGATCATTTGCAAATTGTCTGTGATGGCAAAGTCGCGCGGGACCTCGCTTTAAGTGGAGATCGCACCAGTGGCGACTTTACCGGCTTAATCCCAGTTTCGCAAAGGGGATGGTGCGTTCTGCGTGCTTGGAGCGAGAAGGCGGAATACCCGATTCTGGATATATATCCGTACGCGACGACGAGCCCAATTTATATGAGGGTTGGCGATGCTGCCCCAAGCTCGCCAGAGGACGCAGCCTTCTTTGTCACATGGATTGACCGGCTGATTGCCAATGCTTCGGCAAATCGTGACTGGAACACAGAGGCGGAAAAACAGCACGTGCTCGATACGCTAAATCGCGCCAAAGAAATCTATGCAACGAAGGCAAGGTAGTTAGGCATTCGCCGCGGCAGATTTTTCCATTCCCAATAATTTTTTCTTTCGCTCGACACCCCAACGATACCCGCTCGGCTTGCCATTCTTGCTTACAACCCTGTGGCACGGAATCGCTACAGCAATACGATTCGATGCGCAGGCACAGGCCACCGCCCGGGTTGCATTCGGCTGTCCAATCGCTTTGGCGACTTCGGTGTACGATTCGGTCTTGCCGAAGGGAATCGATTGCAGGTGCGTCCACACCAGCCGCTGAAATGCCGTAGCCTGGATGTCCAGAGGCAATGATGAAGACGATTTCAGCTTGCGCCCCTGCATTTGTTGGAGCAGTTTCGCAGTCTGATCGCGAAGGGCATCATCGTCGCGGCGCCGTTGCGCGAAGGGAAATTCGCGCTTCAATCCTTGCTCGAGTTCTTCATCAGAATTTCCAAACTGGATGGCGCAAATTCCCTTGCCGGTGGCGGCGATCAACATTCGCCCCAAAGGAGAGTCCGCCAGTGTGTAGCGGATGGGCGCTGCGATTGCGCCTCGCCGATATTTATCCGGCGTCATGCCCAGCTGCGAAGCCGTGCGTTCGTACAAGCGGCTGCTGGAACTGTAGCCGGCATCGTACATCGCGCGCGTGACGGAATGTCCCGCCTGCAAATTGCGTTTGAGATGGTTCATGCGGCATGAGTCGGCATAAGCGCGCGGCGTCACGCCCAGAACGGATTTGAATGTCCGCTGCAAGTGAAATGGACTCTGCCGGAATTCCTTGGCTAATCGCGATAACGTTACATTCTCATCGAGATTCTGTTCGATGTAACGGCAGATCGCTTTCACCGTCTCCACTTGCGGATTAAGCTGCGATGCCCGCGGACGACATCGCAAACAGGCGCGATATCCCGCTTTTTCGGCATCATCTGGATGTTTGTAGAAGGCGACGTTCTCGCGCCGCGGTCTTCGCGAGGGGCATGATGGACGGCAATAAACGCCCGTGGACGACACGGCGAACACAAATACACCATCCAGTTCTTCGTCGCGTTCGAGCACGGCCTGCCAATGCGTATCTTCGATGCGGCCGTCGGTTGAAAATTTAGGAACCATTGGTGTTGACTCTATATTGAGTACAGTAGTGGTGTTCATGATTCCAGAATCTAAATCTTGCGCCTTTGATGAACCATCCGCTTCTTGCGGTCAAAGTGATTTTGTTCAAAATCTGCGTTATTTGCGAAAATCTACGGCATTGTTTTTCGCGCTAAACTCAATCTTATTTCTCATGACTAGCGCTTCTGCCCAGGAAATCGTCGCGCAGTACGTCGCGCATCCGCTCACTTTAGATGCCGCCTACCCGGCAAAAGCCTGGAGCACGGCGCAGCCCGTCGTCTTTTCATCCGATTGGCAGGGAAAGAACCCTGATCCATCGCGTGAAACCAGCGTGAAAGCTTTGTGGTCAAATGACACTCTTTATCTACGTTTCGAATGTCGTTATCGCGATCTTTACGTCTTTGCCGACTCCGATCCCGACGGCCGCCGCGATAAGCTTTGGGAGCGCGATGTTGTAGAAGCATTCTTGCAGCCCGATCCGTCACGCGAGCGATACTACAAGGAATTCGAAGTCGCGCCGAATGCCATGTGGATTGATCTCGACATTTTCCCCGGCGGGCGAAGTGACCTTAAGAGCGGCGTGAAGCGTTCTGTCTATCTGGACCGGCCGGCACAAAAATGGTCTGCCGAGCTAGCGATTCCAATGAAATCATTGACCGATCGCTTTGACCCGCACGCGATTTGGCGGGCCAACTTCTACCGCGTCGAGGGGCAAGCCGAGCCGCGCGCCTATCTTGCCTGGCAGCCCACGAATACGCCCCAGCCGAATTTTCACGTGCCCAGCGCCTTCGGTACCCTCAAATTCGCGCCCCCGTCAAAAGACTAGCATTTGACTCGGCGTTGCCACTTCGATAACGTTAACTCAGGACTGTGTGAGCGGGAGGTAGCCATGTTTGAAGGACTTTTTCAGCCGATGCACCTGCTGGTCATCTTTGCCATCGCGCTGCTGGTTTTTGGTCCGAAGAAATTGCCTGAACTTGGCAAGGGTTTGGGCGAAGGGATACGCGCCCTGAAAGAAGGAATGAAAGATGCCCCGGCGGACGCGTCCAAGACCGCCGAGAACAAAGAAGTTACCAGCAACAAAAGCAACAGCTAATTCGTAGAGTTGCGACCGCGAAATTTGAAAGCGCTCCTCGTATGGATTACGGAGGAGCGCTTTTTCTTGCATGCCGCCATTAGTTCGGCAACAGAACGCTATCCACCACGTGAATCACGCCATTCGACTGGAAGACATTAGCGATGGTCACGGTGGCTATCCCGCCCTTTTCGTCTTTCAGGACGAGGTTTTTGCCCTGCATCATCGCGGTCAAAGTTCCACCGCTCACGGTTTTCAATGTCGCCTGGCCATGGCCTTCGCGAATCATTTTCTTGATATCAGCCGCGCTCAGCTTGCCCGCAACCACGTGATAGGTGAGTATCTTCACCAAAGTATCTTTGTTTTCCGGCTTCAAAAGGTTGTCCACAGTTCCAGCCGGAAGCTTGGCGAACGCCTCGTTGGTCGGCGCAAAAACCGTGAATGGTCCGGGGCCTTCCAGCGTATCCACCAATCCGGCTGCTTTTACAGCCGCAACCAGCGTGGTGTGGTCGGCCGAATTCACCGCGTTTTCAATGATATTTTTTGTGGGGTACATTTCCTGCCCACCGACCATCGGGTTCTTATCTGCCGCTATGGCGGCCGTCGCCACTGTCATAACGCCGAGCAATAAAATCGCAACTTTCTTGTTCACTGAAATTTCTCCTGTTTTTGTTTATGTTTTAATGCTTGTAACAAGAGTACGAATACATAACAGAATCGGATTGCCCTCTACGGGCCCTGGCCCATAGGCTTCTTAACACTCAAGAGCGAGCGCGAACTTTGAATGGCAGGATAAGCACTCTCGTCCAGCGTCACTTACGATTCCCGGCGGTAACGTTGACGCAGTTTCGAGAAGGCTGCTAGCATCACACTGAAACTTGGTTTCATGGAACTTTTGCTCAATATTGTCTGGTTGCTTCTGGTTGTTCCCGCCGCCATGATTTGGCGGCGCTCCCCCGGGCCTGCCCTTAAGCCGTGGAGCAAGCTGAATTCTCTACTTGTCCTCGGTTGTATGCTGCTGCTGCTGTTCCCGGTGGTTTCCGCCTCCGATGATTTGCACGCCATGCGTCCTGAGATCGAGGAATCCTCTCTTTCGAAAAAAGCTGCCCAGTATGCCTCAGCGAATGATTCTCATTCCGGCTGTTCGTGCCATGGGCCCCAGTTGGCCGCTTGCGGGGAGTTTGCTTTTAGCCCCGATTCCGTGATTTGGGTCCTGGCCCCGCATCGGCCGTCGTCCCCCTCGCAGGAAGGCGCAGTATATGCTCCCGGCTTGCGCGCACCTCCCATCCCATTGCTCGCCTAGGGCAGATCCCCGCCTGACAGATGGGCTGGCTCATTCAATATATTTGTTGGACATCCATTCAGCCGGCACATCAACCGGCCAACCGGAGTTTTTCATTGCAGAACCGAGGATGGCGTTATTTCGGATTACTGGTCTGGCTCAGCTTGTTGCGGGCAAGCGCTGCCCAGCAGCTGACGCCGCTGACCTGGGAGCAGGTACATGATCGATTTGAACTACGCAACCCGACGCTGCTGGCCGACAAGTTAAATATTGACGAGTCGAAAGCCGAGGAAATCACGGCCAACCTGCGGCCGAATCCAACATTTTCGCTTACGGCCGACGGTACCCAGATCGCGCCCCACAATGGCGTGTGGCAACCTTTTGCCGGCACATTTATCTCTCCGGGCATCAGTTTTGAAATCGAACGCCGCCATAAACGCCATCTCCGCCTGGAAAGCGCGCAAAAGGCGACAACGATTGCCGAATTTACGCATGCTGACGTCGAACGCGGTCTGCTTTTCAATCTTCGCTCTGCGTTCGTGGCCATCTTGCAGGCCAAAGCTGTGAAACAGTTGGCCCAAGATAATCTAGATTACTGGGACAAATTACTGGATATCAGCCGGACTCGCTTTAGCGCCGGCGACATCGCACAAATCGATCTCGACCGTATCGAACTGCAACGCGCGCAATACGAATCTGACCTGCAAGCGGCCAAAGAAGCTTTGGAGAACGCGAAGATCCAATTACTGGCGTTGCTTAACGACCGCGAGCCGCTCGACCAGTTCGACGTGGCTGGCCCTTACGACTTCAGCGACCAGCTCCCGCCGCGGGATGAAGTACGGCAGTCCGCGTTGGATGCGCGTCCTGACCTCAAAGCAGCGCTCGCAGCTGTGGATAAGGCTCGCACGGACCACACGCTCGCCGTAGCCAACGGGTCCACGGACCCCACCCTGTCTTTGTGGTATACGCACAACGGTTCGTACAACAATCCGGCCGCCACCAACACGCTCGGCGTTAGCATCAACATTCCATTGCGTCTGTTTGACCGCAATCAAGGCGAGAAGCTTCGCACCCAACTTGATATTGACCGCAATCAGCGTCTTTACGACGCTACCCAGGCGCAAGTCTTCGCCGATGTTGATTCCAGTTATGCCGCAGTGGAAAGCGATGTGACCTTACTCCGGCCTTACAAAGCCAAGTATCTACAAACTTCCGTGCGGGTGCGTGACACCATCACATTTTCTTATCAGCACGGGGGCGCATCGCTGCTCGATTTTCTCAACGCTCAAAGTGAATACCGCGCCGTGCAATTGAATTACATCAATCTTATCGGCTCTTATTTGACCGCGGCGGCCCAATTGAACATGGCCGCCGGTCGCGAGGTTCTACCATGAAGACAAATCGGATCCGGCGGCTCCTGGGAGCGCTCCTTTGCCTATCTCTGGCATGGCTCTCGCTGGGCTGCAATGAAGGCAAAGCCAACCCGGACGCGGAAGCTCCGCCCAAGGCCGTCGTCGAGCAAGACCTCGACGCCAACAACTTCAAGGTTGACCATCCGGAGCAGTTTCCGCTCGTAACTGCCGCCGAGCATAAGACCGTTCCCGAACTGGATGTCACCGGCGCGGTTCAGCCGGACATCACCCGGGCCGTACCCGTCGTCTCGCTTGCCAGTGGCCGCGTCGTAGAAATCAAGGCGCGGCTCGGCGATGAAGTCAAGAAAGGCCAGCTGTTACTCAAAGTGCAGAGTAACGATGTGTCAGGCGCTTATCAGAATTACGTCAAGGCGCAAAATGACGAACGGCTGGCGCACCTTCAAGAGGAACGGGCGCAAATCCTCTACGATAAGGGCGCCATCGCCAAGAGCGCCCTCGAATCCGCCGAGGACGGAGAAGCTGACGCCAAAGCCGATCTGAACGCCGCCACCGAACAGTTGCGTCTGCTCGGCATCGACAAAGACCATCCCAACGGTATAGTGGACGTGGTTGCACCCATTTCCGGCGTCATCACCGATCAGCAAGTCACCAATGCCGCCGGCGTACAGGGGCTTTCCGGCCCCAATCCTTTCACAATTTCAGATCTTTCTTATGTCTGGATCATCTGCGACGTTTATGAAAACGATCTTGATGCCGTCCACGTCGGGCAGTCCGCTGATATTCGTCTAAACGCCTATCCAGGCAAGACCTTGAAGGGCCGGATCGACAATATCCTGCCCATCCTCGACCCCAGTATCCGAACTGCGAAAGTTAGGATCGAAGTCGCAAATCCTGGATTCCTGCGCATCGGAATGTTCGCTACCGCTACCTTCTATGGTAAGCAAGCCGAAACCCGCGCGGCCATACCTACAACCGCCATTCTTCATCTGCACGATCGCGAATGGGTTTATACCCCACTCTCGAACGGCCATTTCAAACGAGTCGAAGTCGTGACCGGAAGCACTTTGCCCGATAAACAACAGGAAATCATCTCCGGCATTAAGCCCGGCGACCAAGTGGTCTCTAATGCACTCGACCTGCAAAACACGGTGGAGCAATAGATGATTCGTCGCGTCGTCGATTTCGCTCTCAATAATCGCCTGCTGGTGCTGGGCTTTGCGGTTCTGCTCTTCGCGGCGGGCATTATCTCGTTCCACAATCTACCTATTGAAGCGTATCCCGACGTGGCGGATAACTACGTTGAAGTCATTACGCAATGGCCGGGCATTTCGGCGGAGCAAATGGAACAGCAGGTGACCATTCCTCTTGAAATTGTGATGAATGGGATGCCGAATATGGTTCATCTCCGCTCATTCTCTTTGTTTGGGCTTTCCGACATAAAGCTGATCTTCGATGACGATTCAAACGATGATTGGAATCGCGAACGCGTCCTCGAACGCTTGAGCCAGGTTACCCTGCCGTCCGGCGTGGTGCCGCAAATGGGTACAGACTGGAGCCCGGTCGGCCAGATTTATTTCTTTACCCTGCACAGTACGAACCCCGCTTATGACGCGATGGACCTCAAATCCATCGAGGACTGGACTGTCGAGAAAAGCTTGAAATCGGTCCCCAACATCGTAGACGTAGCCAGCTTTGGCGGCCCAACCCGCGAATATCAGGTCCGGCTCGATCCGCACAAACTCGTCGCGTACGGTCTAAGTCTCGCCCAAGTCGAGCAGCAACTCACGAATAACAACGTAAATTCTGGCGGAAGCTTTATTCAGGAGGGCTTGCAACAGATCAACATCCGCGAAGTCGGACTTGTGGGCCGTGTGCACGATATTGAGGAAACTGTAGTTACAACCAAGGGCGGGACTCCGGTTCGAGTCAAAGATATCGCTACAGTCTCGCAAGGGCCAAAGATTCGGCTTGGTCAGTTCGCCCGTGCCATCCATCGCGAGGATGGCAAGATAATTGACAACGACGATGTAGTTTCTGGCATTGTCCTTTTGCGCAAGGGCGCAGTTGGGGAAACCGCGCTGCAAGGCGTTCACGAAAAAGTTGAGGAATTGAACAACCATATTCTGCCGCCGGGTGTGAAGATTGTGCCTTTCCTCGATCGCAGTACGCTGGTTCACTTCACGACGCACACAGTTCTGCATAACCTGACCGAGGGAATGATTCTCGTGTCTTTGGTATTGCTTCTTTTTCTCGGCAATGTTCGCGGGGCCCTCATCGTGGCAGCGACGATTCCATTCGCGCTTCTGTTCGCCGCCATTTGTCTCGATTTGCGGCACATCCCTGCCAATTTGCTCTCGCTCGGAGCCCTGGATTTTGGCGTAGTGGTGGAAGGTGCCATCGTGCTGGTCGAAAATATTGTGCGGCATCTTAGCGAATCCGATGGCGCCAAGATGCCCAATGAAACCATCGGTTTTGCATCGCACGAAGTGCAGCGCCCCGTGTTTTACGCCATCGTGATTACAATTACCGCTTTTCTGCCGATCTTTACCTTGCAACGCGTCGAAGGGCGACTATTTCATCCCATGGCATGGACGGTCGCATTCGCGTTATTGGGGGCATTGCTGTTTTCGATCCTCGTCGCGCCCGTGCTGGCCAGCTATGCTTTCGCGAAGGGTGCCAGCGAATGGGACAACCCAGTCATGACCTTCGTTACCGAGCAGTATAGCCGTGCACTTCGTTGGGCAATTCGCCACCGCGCCATCACGGTGGGCTCTTGTTTAGCGATGCTGGCGTTGGGAGGTTATCTAGCGCTCGGCGGGGCTATTGGGTCCGAATTTCTTCCTCACTTGGACGAAGGCGCGCTTTGGGTTCGGGGCACGCTCGCGCCCAGCACCGGTCCGGATGAAGGTATTCGCGTTGCCAATCAGGCCAGAATCATTCTTTGCTCATTCCCCGAAGTGCCTCAATGTACCAGCCAAGTCGGGCGCCCCGACGACGGAACCGACAACACCGGATTCTTTAACACGGAATTTTTCGTTGACCTTAAGCCGAAAGATGAATGGCGACCAGTCTTTCACGGAAATAAGGATGAACTCATTGCCGCGATGCAGCGCGAGCTCGACAAAATCCCCGGTGTTGTCTGGGGATTCTCCCAGCCCATTGAGGACAACATGGAAGAAGCTGTGAGCGGCGTAAAAGGCGCGCTGGCCACAAAAATCTACGGTGACGATTTGAAGGTCCTAGAGGAAAAGAGCGACGAAATTGTTGCCATCATGCGAAACATTAGTGGCATCGAAGATCTCGGAGTCTTTCGCGTCCTCGGGCAACCCAACTTGAACGTCAAGGTGAACCGTGAAGCGGCTGCACGCTATCAGATTAACGTCGCCGATGTGCAGGATGCAATCCAGACTGCCGTCGGCGGCAATGCTCTTACTCAAGTCTTGCAAGGCGAAGCGCGCTACGATCTGGTCTTACGCTACCTTCCGCAGTACCGCGATACCCAGCAAGCCATTGCCGATATCCGCCTGGTGTCGCCATCGGGAGAGAGAGTTTCCTTGGCGCAGCTCTGCACAATCAGCGTGACCGACGGTGCATCCGAAATCTATCGCGAAGGGAATCGGCGCTATGTTGCCATCAAGTACAGTGTTCGTGGCCGTGATCTCGGCAGCACAGTGGAAGAGGCGATCAAGAAAGTAAACGAAAAGGTCAAATTGCCGATTGGGTACGGCATCGATTGGGAAGGTGAATACGCAAGTCAGAAACGGGCCAATGCCCGGCTGATGATCGTGTTACCCATCACCATTCTTCTGATCTTCATCATTCTCTACACTATGTTCAAGTCGTTTAAATGGGCATCTTTGATCATGGCGACGGTCGCCATCGCCCCCATCGGCGGATTGCTCGCCCTTTGGTTTACGGGCACCCATTTCAGCGTTTCCTCCGGCGTCGGTTTCCTCGCGTTGTTTGGCGTGTCGGTACAGACCGGCGTCATCATGCTGGAGTACATCAACCAACTCCGATCCCGCCGCTATTCCATCGAAGATGCCGCGGTGGAGGGAGCAGTCTTGCGCCTGCGCCCCATTATGATGACCATGCTTGTGGCAACACTTGGCCTGCTCCCGGCTGCTTTGTCCCACGCCATCGGCTCGGACTCGCAACGTCCCTTTGCTATTGTCATCGTGGGCGGCCTCATCGCTGCCCTGATCATGAGCGTGTTTCTGCTGCCGACTTTATACGTTTGGATGGCTGGCGATCGAGACGTTCTGCCCCCAGCGGAACATTCCTTCGGGGAAGGCGAGCACGTGGATTAAGCTTGCAGCTTTACCACTAGCTGCACCTTCGTTCTATGGCGTGCATCGCCATTCCATATTTGGGGCGCAGCGTGATCAGTTGCTGCGGCGCTACGCGGGCGCGCTTTTGAAGGCGGAATTGCCATTTTTGCGCCACCGTGGCAAGCACCAGAATCCCCTCAGTCCAGGCCAGTGCCTCGCCGATGCACTGTCTAAACCCTGCTCCGAATGGAAAATATGAAAACTTCGGGAATGTAGCTCGTCCCGCGGGTGCAAATCGCTCAGGATTAAATCGCAGAGGATCATCAAAATTTCTTTCATCCCGCTGCGTAATAAACTGGCTGATCAATACCGTCGTTCCCGCCGGCAGCCGGTACGGCCCCAATTCAAAATCTGCGAGCGCCAGGCGACCCATCGCCCACGCGGGAGGATATAACCGCATCGCCTCCGCCAAAACCATCTCCACATATTTGAGCTTCGACACGTCATCCGCAGTGGGCATTCGTCTGCCCAGGACATCATCCACTTCCTGTTGCATCTTCTGCTCGGCTTCGGGATTCTGCGACAACAGGTACCAGGTCCAAGTCAGCGCGCTGGCCACTGTTTCATATCCCGCTAGAAAAATCGTGATTACTTCATCGCGCAGCAATTCGTCCCGCTTGCCAGCCAAATCCGCGCCGGCGCTGCGTTCCCGGGCCCGCAGCATCATGTCCAATAGATCGCCGCTGCCGGCGGCTTTGCCTTCGTGCTCCGCAATCATGCTATAAACAATTCCATCAATCTTCTCTTTAGCATTGCTGAATCCCCCCACCGGCGGCACCCGCAAATGAACCAGCGTTTCTATCGCGGGTAACGCGATCAGGTAGTGATACAGATTCATGATTGTGTTGATGGCATTCGAAAGTTCTTTTACTTCCGCGCCCAGTTCGGTGTTAAATAGTGTCCGCGCAATAATGCGCAGCGTCAGTGACATCATCTCCTTGGAAATATCGACGTGCTGCCCGTCCCTCCAGCTTTCCCGCGCCCGCACGGCCTCCGCCACCATCGTTTCGGCATAGCCTGCTACACGTTGCCGGTGGAACGCCGGCTGCGCCGCCTGTCTTTGTGTTTTGTGGGCCACACCTTCGGCTGTAATCATGCCCTCGCCGAGCAGCATCTTCGTGCGCTGCACCGTCCGCTCTTTTACGAAATTGTCGTTCTGCACCACCAGAACTTCGCGAATGTATTCGGGGTTGTCGAGAAAAATGATGTGACTGCGGCCCAGTTTGTAGTGCGCAATATCGCCATATTCTTTTTTCAAATATTGAAACAGCGCGATCGCATCGCCGGGCCGGAACTTGGTGCCGCTGTACCAGACGAGGTTGTGCGGAAGGCCCGGCGGGAAACTGTATTTCTTCTTTACCAGCGCGGGTTGGGCGTCATGGATAACTGGCATGGAGAATATCTAGAACTGAACCGCCGATACCGCCGGCATCGAGAACTATTTCGTGGATGGAGTCGGTGTTTGCCCGTCTGCGAGTGGGAGCCACACCTGAAAACGCGTATCTCCCGGTTTCGAAGTGACCTGAATATTGCCGCGGTGTTTTCTTACGATGCGCTGCACGGTATCGAGGCCGAGGCCCGTGCCTTCGCCCACACCCTTTGTGGTAAAGAATGGTTCAAAAATGTGGGGCCGAACCTCAGGCGAAATGCCGGGCCCGGTATCACCAATCTCGACCACAACACAATTATCGTCGCGATACGTGCGCACTCGTAGTTCGCCCTTTCCACCCATGGCGTCAATGGCATTGTCAATAAGATTGGTCCAGACCTGATTCAACTCACTGCCGAACGAGTTCACCAGAAAAGGCAGCTTCTGATAATCACGCACAACCGTGACGCCCCGCTTCAACTTGTGGTTCAAGATCGTGAGGGTGTTCTCCAGACTCTTCACGATGTCCACATTCTGTACTGGCGCCTGATCCATATAGGTGTATTCCTTAATGGCACGCACCAAGTCCGAAATACGCGATGTGCTGCTCTCAATTTCGTTCAGCAGGTTGGCAATTTCGACGGCGGCAGCGATTCGCACCAGGGCCGCGCGCGCGGTGTCGGCGTCCAGGGTGCCAAACAACGATTCCAGCATTTCCGGCTGGACGCTCTTGCGCGCCAAATCTGCCGCCAATTGCCACAAATCATTCTGGCCGTGACTACGCAGCAGTGAGTCCAGTTTTTCCTCAAGATCGCTCGTCGCTAAAGGGTCCGGCGGTGGCTGGTCAGGCTGAATGAAAAACGTCTCGAGCTTCTCGATTTCCGCTTTTTGCGCTTGTGTTAAGTCACGCCGCCCCAGTTCGAGGCTGGCGGCCTTGACCTTTTTAATGATTTCGCGCAGTTGGCTCGCAGCCCGTCGCGCCGCGGACGCGGGATTATTCAGTTCATGCGCCAACCCCGCGGAAAGTTTTCCCAAGCCGGCCAGGCGGTCCTGCTGTTGCTCGACACGTGTGGCCTCGCGGATGCGGTCTGACATCAGGCCAACCAGCCGCTTCGTCAGTTCCGGCATTTGCTGGATGAGTTCGGGAAACCTCGAAGCCGGAAATTTCAAAACCCGGCCATCGGTTTCTGCCCGGCCGGTGACCGAAAACTGCTTCATCCTAGAAAATGGGAGCACGCCCGTCACTTCGCCGGGATCCAACGTAAACGCGAATATCTCACCGGCGAATTCACCGCGTAAATGTAAGTTGCCCTCGAGCACTACGTACATTGCATCCGCTGGGTCGCCCTGACGGGAGTAGACATCCCCCGCTTTCAGGATCAGCTCTTGCGATTGGCGGAGGAACCACTCGATCTGCTCCTCCGGTAAATCGGCAAAGATTTCGAAGCGCTGTAACTCTGTTTTTTCCGCCATTTTTTAGACTTTGCTCAAGTACTGATGGATAAATTGCACGGCCACCGAGCCTTCTCCGACGCCTGACGCCACGCGTTTGACCGAACCATGGCGCACGTCGCCGACTGCAAAAATACCCGGTACATTGCTCTCGAGCAAGTAAGGATCCCGGTCAAGAGTCCACCCTTTGGGGCGTTGCCCGTCGTGAATCAGGTCAGGCCCGGTCAAAATGAATCCTCGATCGTCTCGTTCAATGGTGTCCGCCAGCCAGTCGGTCCGCGGCAAGGCCCCGATAAAAATGAACATCGATGTTGCCGGCACGCGTTCGATCTTATTCGTGTCTGAGCACAGCACCGAAATTTCTTCCAGATGAGTTGTCCCGTGCGCTTCCGCCACGCTGGCGTGGGCCCATATGGAAATATTCGGCGTATCTTTGATCTGGTCGATCAGGTACTGCGACATCGTGCTCGCCAGGGAGTCTCCGCGCACCAGAATCACCACTCGCTCCGCATAGCGCGCAAAATTCATGGCCGCCTGGCCGGCGGAATTCGCGCCGCCCACCACGTACACCGTCTCTCCCTTGCAGGCGATGGCTTCGGTAGCCCCGCCGCCATAGTAGATTCCGGCGCCTTGCAGTCGGTCGATCCCCTCTGCAGCCAAGCGTCGCCATTGCACGCCAGTCGCGATCATCAACGCATGGCAGGAAATCTCGCTGCCGTCCGTCAACTTGATAATGCGGTATGGACCTTCGATGCGCACGGCTACGGCTTCCTGCGGCGACAGAATTTCAACCCCGAAGCGTTGGGCCTGCACCACCGCCCGTCTTGCCAGGTCACCACCACTCAGCCCCATTGGGAATCCGAGGTAGTTCTCAATCCGGGAACTCATGCCTGCCTGGCCGCCGGGCGCTTCCCGCTCGATCATCACCGTGTGCAGCCCTTCCGATGCGCCGTACACGGCTGCCGCCAAACCCGCAGGGCCTCCGCCAACAATCGCCAGATCGTAGAAATCCGTCTGTGCGCGTGTCCGCAATCCTACTTTTTGTGCGACATCGGTGGGCACGCTTTCGAGCAGCTTGGTTCCATCCGGGAACAGTACCACCGGAAGCTGGGTTGATTCGGGTCCCAGAGCTTCTACGATGCGTTTGGTCTCCGGATCATTCGCCGAGCCTTCCACATCAATCCATTGATAAGGCACGTGGTTGCGTGCGAGAAAATCCCGCAATTCGTAACAGCGCGGCGACCATCGCGTTCCCAGAACCCGAATTCCATCAAAGGTGGGCCGGTATGACGCCTGCCAGTCGTCAAGCAGGTCATCCAATTGCGGATAAAGATGCTCCGCGGGAGGGTCCCACGGCTTCATAAAGAAATAATTGATGTTCGCCTGATTAATGGCGCTAATCGCGGCATTCGTGTCCGCGTATGCCGTCAGCAAAGCGCGCTTGGCCCCAGGGAAAATGCGCATGCCTTCCTGAAGAAACTCGACGCCATCCATGCCCGGCATGCGCTGGTCCGCCAGCAGCAGCGCCACGTTATCATTGCGAACCTTTAACTGTTTCAACAGGTCGAGAGCGACCGCCGGAGAATCACTGCCAATCACCCTGTAAGTGGCGCCGTATTGCGAGCGCAAGTCACGCTCAATCGTACGCAGCACGTCGGAGTCGTCGTCAACACTGAGCAATATCGGTTTCGGCATGATCGTCTGTCAGGGTTGTAGTTTAACCGATGAATTGGCCTGACTTGCTGGCTCGTAGACTTAGATGTTCTTTTCTTCGCGAGGGTCGCGTTTTTATCTGCGCGGGCCGCTGTCTTTGCGGGCGCATGGCAAATATTCGCCGCATCGCCATGCCACCGCAAGCAGCAGGAACGAATGGCCCGGTAGATCCGGGCCATTCGTGAATACGCTATGTTCGCCAACCTCAGGCGAGGTCGAAGCGGTCGTTGTTCATTACCTTGCTCCACGCAATGGCGAAGTCTTTCACGAATTTCTCCTTTGCGTCCGACGAACCGTAGACTTCCGCAAGTGCACGCAGCTGCGAGTGTGAACCAAAGATCAGGTCAACGCGGGTTCCGGTCCACTTGACCTGGTTCGTCTTGCGGTCGCGCCCTTCGTACACGCCATCGACGCCATTCGGCTTCCACTCCGTACTCATATCGAGCAGGTTGATGAAGAAGTCGTTGGTCAGCGTGCCAGGCTTTTTCGTAAAGACGCCGTGCTTTGAATTGCCGGTATTAGCGCCCAGAACGCGCAAGCCGCCGATAAGAACCGTTATCTCTGGCGCCGTCAGCTTCAGCAACTGAGCCTTATCAACAAGCAGAGCCTCCGCTGAAAGGCCGCGGGTTCCGTTGAGATAGTTGCGGAAGCCATCCGCCTTGGGTTCAAGCGCTTCGAAGGATTCGACGTCAGTTTGCTCCTGCGACGCGTCCATGCGACCCGGCTTGAACGGAATTTTCACCTCAACGCCTGCATCCTTCGCAGCTTTTTCAATTGCGGCGTCGCCGGCGAGGACTATGAGGTCGGCAAGAGAAACTTTCTTCCCACCAGATGCCGAAGCGTTGAAATCTTTTTGGATTCCCTCCAGCTTCTGCAGCACTTTTGCGAGTTCAGCCGGCTGGTTGACTGCCCAATCCTTCTGCGGAGCAAGACGAACACGTGCGCCGTTCGCTCCGCCGCGTTTATCAGAGCCACGGAATGTCGACGCCGATGCCCAAGCCGTCGAAACCAATTGCGACGTTGATAAGCCCGAAGATAGAACCTTCGCCTTCAAAGCCGCAATGTCCTGATCGTTGATGAGCGGATGATTCACCGCTGGAATCGGGTCTTGCCAGGGCAGCGTCTCCTTCGGAACCAACGGCCCGAGATAGCGCACAATCGGGCCCATATCGCGGTGCGTCAGCTTAAACCACGCCCGCGCAAACGCATCCGCAAATTGATCTGGATGCTCATAAAAGCGCCGCGAAATTTTCTCATAAGCCGGATCGAAGCGCAGCGAGAGGTCAGTCGTCAGCATGGACGGCGCGTGCTTCTTGGAGGGATTGTGCGCATCCGGCACTGTGCCGTTGCCTGCCCCATTCTTGGGCGTCCACTGCTGTGCGCCCGCCGGGCTCTTGGTCAATTCCCAGTCGTATTTGAAGAGGTTCTCGAAAAAGTTATTGCTCCACTTGGTCGGCGTCGTGGTCCACGTGACTTCGAGGCCGCTGCCAATCGTGTCGGCGCCACAACCCTTGCCAAATTTATTCTTCCAGCCCAGGCCTTGCTCCTCAATCGGGGCGCCTTCCGGCTCCGGGCCAACATAATCCGCCGGAATCGCAGCGCCATGGGTTTTTCCGAACGTATGACCGCCCGCAATCAGTGCGACCGTTTCTTCATCGTTCATGGCCATGCGCTTGAAGGTTTCGCGAATATCGCGCGCTGCCGCAACCGGATCTGGTTTTCCGTTCGGCCCTTCAGGGTTCACGTAGATCAAACCCATCTGCACCGCGCCCAGGGGATTCTGCAGATCCCGATCGCCGCTATAGCGCTCGTCCGCCAGCCACGTGCCTTCAGGGCCCCAGTTTAATTCTTCGGGCTCCCACACATCCGCGCGTCCGCCTCCGAAGCCGAAAGTCTTGAAACCCATGGACTCGAGAGCTACGTTGCCGGCAAGAATCATTAAATCCGCCCATGAAATCTTGCGGCCATATTTCTGCTTGATGGGCCATAGCAGGCGGCGTGCTTTGTCGAGGTTCACATTGTCCGGCCAGCTGTTGAGAGGAGCGAAACGCTGCTGCCCGGATCCGGCCCCGCCGCGGCCATCGCCGATGCGGTAGGTGCCGGCACTGTGCCACGCCATACGGATGAATAGGCCTCCGTAATGCCCAAAATCGGCTGGCCACCAATCTTGCGAGTCGGTCATCAGAGCATTAAGGTCTTGCATCACAGCCTTCAAATCCAGGCTTTTGAATTCCTTCGCGTAATCGAACTCTTTGCCCATCGGATCTGACAGTTCGGAGTGCTGGTGCAGCCCACTCAGATCCACCTGGTTCGGCCACCAGTCACGGTTTGTCGGAGCCGAGGCTCCGTGATTGAACGGGCATTTCGATGCGGTCTTTTTTTCTTGCTTCTCAGGGGAAACGGTTCCCGATGAAGACGCCAGCGTGTTTTCCATATGCTCTGAATTTGCCATATATCTTCCTTTAAATGAATTCAAGACGGTGATGGTCTATGAACGAATCGGATTGCTGTTCGTTCAACTCAATATGCGGTACAACGTAAAATCGATGTTCGCAATCGATATTCGCAAAGGTCGGCCCATCTCCTAACGGGCGCGAGCCTGCGAACATTTCCTGCAGAGCCCTCTGAAGATTAGTTCGCATTCGCGAAGCATCCGCTTTCCGATGACTCGGGAGGCAGGCCGGGGGACGTCAAACCACTCCACATCCTCGACATTGCCGCACCGGTCGCAGATAAAGTGATGGTGCCGCATGCCTTTGGCATCGAATCGCGCCGAGCGCCCCTCGACAGCCACTTCACGCACCAGACCCGCCTGAACCAAATCCCGCAGATTGTTATAGGTTGTTGCCCTGGAAGAACGCGGGTCCATTTGATTCACGGCTTCGTAAATCTCAGCCGCTGTCGGGTGCTGTTTGCAATCCAGGAGGAATGCCATGACGGCGTAACGCTGCGGGGTGCACCGCAACCCGCTTCCCTCCAGCGAGCGTTTGATGGCAGCAGAGCCCATGCGAATTAGAATATATCTAATTTAATATTCTGTCGAGCTTGCGCTTTTGGGATAGACTTTTGAGAATTTTGCGAAAAATAGCATTCAATACAGGACAGTTGTGGTGCATGAGCAATAGAGAACAGACGGCGCATCCCAATTTTGGGACAATCCAGACACTAGATCCTAGATTTATCTCCCTACGGCTCTGCTGGAGGACATATGTGGACCCTTTCAAAGCACCTTGGATTGTCACCCGCTCGCTCCGAACTTGAAGCCGTGATTCTGGAGCGCACGGCGGAGTTGCAGAAACTCTCTCAGCAACTCATGAAGGTGCAGGATGAGGAACGGCGTAAGGTCGCGCGTGATCTGCATGACAGCACAGGCCAGACCCTGGCCGCATTGAAAATAAAGGCTTCGTTCCTCGAGGAAAACTGCGGAGCAGACCCTGCCATGCTGTCAATAATTTCAGAAATTACGCAGCTAACAGACCAGGCCCTCGAAGAAATTCGACCCATGTCGTACCTGCTGCACCCGCCGTTATTGGATGAAGTAGGTTTTGCTTGCGCAGCGGAGTGGCTTATAGAGGGATTCGGCAAGCGCAGCGGAATTATAGTAACCGCCGAAATTGAGAAATCACACGAGCGACTGCCAAGGGAGATTGAACTCGCTCTGTTCCGTGTATTGCAAGAAAGCCTGACCAACGTTCACCGCCACTCCGGAGCTTTAACTGCAAATATCCGTTTCTACAACGAGGCGGAAACTGTGGTTTTGGAGATAAGGGATTTTGGGTGCGGCATAAGTGCCGAGCGACTCGCCAATCTTGGCGGCGGAGCAGCGCAAGTCGGCGTGGGACTGGCGGGGATGCGCGAACGACTCAATGAATTACACGGCCAGTTTGACATTGAAACTGCCGGTATCGGGACGACCGTGCGGGCCACAATTCCGTTTACTCCAAGTGCGGTAGATCGCTGCTTCCCGCCCTTAAATTGCGGCTTGGCCACGCCGTCCGCGCGTGCGTGAATTTTCAGTAGGTAAAGGGGACCTGCCAGGTTCTCTTACACCCCGCCGCGCTTGCGCATCGCGCTTACATTGTCGCCATTCACCTGCGAGTGAGCAACGTACCTTATGAGGGACTTACCCATTTTGTTGTTTATTGCAGCAACCATAAGTCTCTCGTTATTTGCATTCCTTCGAGCACAGAGACAATACAAATTTAGTAAGGTACTGATTCGTAATCAACAGCATCAACTCGTCGTCGGCGGCAACCGTCACAGGGCGGAAGAGAGTTTGCGGCTGCTCGTGCATCTCTTCGCAAACCCAAGAGCGGCCGCGCAAATGATCGTATCTCTGGCCATTCTAGCTGGAGCGATTTATATCGTACTTGCAACTAAATACACCCAGCAAGAAAAACCTTGGGCCTATATATCGCTTGGAACAATCCTCGGATATTGGCTTAACTCGAGGTAATTCACTACAAAATTTTCGATTCTCTCCAGGCATCAGGTTTCTCAAGCGCGCTGAAGGCACGACGAAGATAATGACAGATCAGGGTTTCGGTGGCGTTCTCCGGAAGTGCCCTGCATCGATCGTTCACCCAGGCGTGAAAGGCGGTCAATATAGGACAGAAGCAAAGTCGACCGGCCAATAGAATCAAATCTGCAAGAGGTTTTGATGCCCCGAAAGTAGGTGCATCGGCCCGCCTACGTCGGTTTCCACGTGACAAATAAATCTCGTCCGGCGTACTTGGTCGCGAAGCGCCAGCACGCCCGTGCTTCACCGAGCATTCGATAGCTGATTCAAGGAGTTGAAATGGATAAACCCAAAGTACTCGTGGTTGACGATGACCCCGCTGTGCTTGATATGTTGAAACAAGGTCTGGAAAGAGACGGGTTTGAAGTCGTAGCCTCGTCCAGTGTACGCGATGCTATTAAGCAGATTGCCGAGCAGAAATTTGATGTGCTTCTGTCTGATCTGCACATGCCTCAGGCTGGAGACGGCTTCACCGTTGTCAGCGCCATGCGCCATACTCATCCTAAGGCGCTAACTCTGGTCCTTAGCGGATATCCTGCGCTCGATGAAGCTATGTCGGCGATCCTTGCGCAAGCTGACGAAGTTTTGGTCAAACCGCTGGAAATCAGCGCGATCCGAAAACTAATTCATGACAGGCTAGCCGATCCCCGAAGTCGAAACCGAAACCGGGTGGAATCTATTGCCACCATATTGGAGCGTGAGAGCGCGCAGACGATTGACGATTGGCTCGTGCTGGTCGAGAAAGATCAGGAACTCAACTGTATTGCTCTCTCCCGTCAAGAGCGCACAGGTCATCTGCCTAACCTGATTCGCGACGTCATCATAAGGTTGCGGCTGGAAGCTGGGTCAGTCGCTCCGCTTTCGATCGCGGCACGCGACCATGGGGAGATGCGACGCAAGCAAGGTTGCAGCGCCCCCATGCTGGTGGAAGAATCACGTATTTTCCAAGTGAGTATCTTTAGCACGCTGCAAAGAAATCATGCCCATCTGGATTTCAGCCAGGTTCTAACAAACGTCGTCACCATCGCCGACGAAGTGGACTCACAGCTTAAGCAAGCGATGCGAAGCTTCATAACACCCTCTGAAGCCGTAAAGGCCCCAGTGCTCTCTCTGATAGCTAGAACGGGAAACCCGGGGAAGTAAGCACTAGGAAAATCGTAGGCCCGAATGGATTCGAACTTGAGGCGTTTTTGAGGCGTGAGCCGCGAACGCGGCGGGAGCCTCAAGCCGAAATCCTGAGCAGAGCGAAGGACCTCACAAAATTAATACATGGTAGGCCCGAATGGATTCGAACTTGAGGCGTTTTTGAGGCGTGAGCCGCGAAAGCGGCGGGAGCCTCAAGCCGAAATCCTGAGCAGAGCGAAGGACCTCAAAAAATTAATGCATGGTAGGCCCGAATGGATTCGAACCATCGACCTCTTCCGTGTCAAGGAAGCGCTCTGGACCAGCTGAGCTACGGGCCTGCTCGTCTTTCATTGTACAAGAGGTCTCATTTCCGGCAAACCGCAGCAGTAATTGCTCTCCAACTCGGCGCGGCCCTGTCTAAACTGGAAAAGTCGTCCTCAGGGAGTTTCCCATGTCGAAGATCCGTATTCTGTTCATTAGCTTTTTGTTCTGCCTGTTTCTCGGCCATACGAAGGCTCAGACTCCGGCGGCGACGCCATCCGAAACACGGGCTGAAACACGCAAGACGAGTACACCCTACACTGGCGAACTCTCGATTTTTGATTCGCCTGGACGCGAAGAAAGATTGCACCTTGATCGCGTGATGGATGCTCTCGGAATCGCTCCGGGCAAAACTGTTGCCGACATCGGCGCCGGCGGCGGATGGTTCACCGTGCGCGCCGCGAAACGGGTTACAGAAACCGGAACCGTCTATGCAGTGGATATCAATCCAGCCGCGATTCGCTATATCGAAAACCGGGCTCACAAAGAAGGCTTGCACAACGTCAAGACAATCCTGAGCAAGGCCGACGACCCCTCGCTCCCGCCCAACGCCGTTGACGCGGTTTTATTGTTGAAGACCTACCACGAAGTTGGGCAGCCCATTTCGTTGCTTCGAAACCTGCGCCCCGCGCTCCATCTCGGCGCCAGGATCGGCGTCATCGATCGCAATGGCAATGGCGAAAATCACGGCGTGGCTCGCGATATTGTTATCCATGAAGCGGAGCAAGCCGGCTACACGCTGCTTGCCCAATATGACTTCGTCAAAGACGACGGCATGGATTATTTCCTCGTGTTCACGGCGAAACCAAATCCCCATGATTCGCAGTGAGGACTACAATCGTGCTCGTCAAGGCCGGTTCTACATCCCACTCTTTCTGAGTTCGGCGCTGCCGTTGACAGTTTCTATTTTCAGTTCGCGTCCGCCGCTGCCAATCTGGCCGCGAAGCGAGTGTGTATCCACGCCATTTTGCACATTCATCGGGAATTCGGTGTGCAAACGCCCGTTGACCGACTCAAATCTCACGTCAGCGCTCAGATCCGAGGGCATTTCCAGCGAGATTGATCCGTTCACGGTTTCAAGCTTCAGCGTTCCCGTCCAATCCGCGCGGCCCATCTTCGCTTCAAGGCTCCCGTTTACGGATGAAAGTTCGGCCCACGATTTCGTAGAAACGCGAACTTTGCCGTTGACCGAAGTCGCCTTTACGAAGCTGCCCATATTTTCCGCGACGACGCTGCCGTTTACGTTCTCTCCGGTGAAGCGTAGATTCTCGGGAACATGGACGGTGAAGTGGACTTTAGGTCCTTCGTGGCCGCTCTGATGGGAGTCCGATCCTTCGCATCGATCGTTGAACCATCCGGGATAAACCACGCAGAACATCACGCCGTCTTTCAACTGCACCATGGCAATTTTGGCTTCATCGGCGTGCTCACCGCTCTTCTCTGCGATGACTTCGATTTCATTTCCCGGCGCGGCATCGGCTTCTATGTTGCCGTTAACGTTTTTCACGAATACAACGTTCTCGGCCGGCAGCGTTCCCTTCCAGTGATATTCGCGGGAGTCGTCGCTTTGGGCGGATGCAGCGACTGCGAGTGCAACTAGGGCAAAACAAACACGGCGGATGTTTCGGATAGACATAACGTCAACCCTCCGTAGCGTAAGACGGCGCAGCCGGGAGAACGTAAGCAGCATAGAACGCTCTCTTATGTGCAAGAAACCGTGAGTTTTTCGAATTACGCCATCAGAATCGTGAAAAACCAGTGGTCTACTGCCGTAACCCCATCCATCGTTCCGACACGACAATCGAGTTGCCCGGATTTTGAGGGTCGTAACGGACGGAAGTGGGTAGGCCCAGGCGGCAGGAGTGCAGGTTAATCCATTGCCGGAGATAGGTCACGTCTTGCGACGCCTCGTACGAGACTCCGGCAACGTCGTATTGAAAAATCAGCATCGTGGCAGGCTTGCGCTCGTCGAGCCGCACTTCCTGCACATCGATTACGGTTCCGTCGGTGATGCGGCCATACTGATCGATCCAGGCGCGCCTCTCGCGTTCGCGGTCCTCGGCGGTTTTGGGCTTGCGCTTGAAAAGTAGATACGCAAGCAACACCAACCCCAGCGTGGCCAGAAAGAAAGTATAGAGACGAAATGGAATCATGGCGTCAGGCGGGAAGCCGCATCTACTGATTCAGCATAAGGCTTGCGGAGTAATTTCGGAAGCACAAACGAACGACATGCGCGCGACGATGTCCGGCGAATCCGCGGCCGGGATTATGCCCGGGATTTTTTGGTCGTCGCAGCTGCTGCCATCGCTCCCGCTTTTTCCCACGGGCGCTTCGGACGCTCGGCCGGCGCTTCGTCCCGATCTTTTACCCGGTCGTAATGGTATGACTCGCTCACCGTCCCCAACGACTCGTTGTACAGGCTGGGCAGTCCGAGGCCTTCCTTCAATTCCTCAGTAAATTGCTGGAGTGCTTTTAGATGGTCCGCCGTTGCCGGCACCTCGGTTTTCGAGGTCTTCAAGAATTGCTGATAGCCCTTGTTGACGAGCTTGGAAATCTCGCCGCCGATCAGATAGCCGGGGTAGGCGAAAATCTTCACGGTCTCTGAACCATTCTTTTGAATGGCCGCCGAGCAGTTATATTTCTTCAGGAATACGCGTCCCTGCATGCCGGGTGCTTCGATCAAGTCAAAACCATGATCGCGCAGCCAGCTCATTGCCTCTTCGTAGGTTCTTGCTTCCGTATTACTTGCCATGTATGAATCCGAAATCCCTTCTTGCCTGCTTATGTGATGCATTGGACAGCCGCCGCGATTGATTCGAGACTAACAGGTACCAGTCAATCGAAGCACGCTTCCTTATAATCTAACAAACACCGAATGCAGCATTAATTTTCTGTATCGCCGTCATTACGTTGGTCATGGTCAGTACGCAGTATGAATCGCAAAGCTACTCCGATACCCGCGCAAGTGCAATCATCTTCGTCACATGCGGATAATGCCGCGGCGCATTCACCTGTGCTTGGGAGCAAAAGTATCGATCGTATCGGCAACACGCCATTGCTTCGTCTGCAACGCATTGGCGCGGAATTTCCCAACATTCAGTTTCTCGGTAAAGCTGAGTGGCTCAATCCCGGCGGCTCCGTAAAAGACCGTGCTGCTTCGAACATCGTGGCGCAGGGCCGCGCGAGCGGCGCGTTTGCTCCCGGCAAAATTCTTCTCGACGCGACCAGCGGCAACACCGGCATCGCCTATGCCATGCTGGGCGCGGCTGAAGGATTTCGCGTCACACTCTGCATGCCGCAAAATGTTTCCATCGAGCGCAAACGCATTTTGCACGCGTACGGAGCGGAAGTTGTTTACACCGATCCCGCCGACGGTTCGGACGGCGCCATTCGCAAAGCTCGTGAGCTCTTCGCCGCACAGCCCGAAAAATATTTTTATGCCGACCAGTATTCCAATGACGCCAACTGGCAGGCTCATTACCATGGCACTGCGAACGAAATCTGGCAACAAACCGAAGGCCGTATCACGCACTTTGTTTCGATGCTGGGAACGAGCGGTACATTCATGGGCGCCACCCGCCGGCTCAAAGAGCTGAACCGTGGCATCCGTTGCATTTCATTGCAGCCGGATTCAGCCTTTCATGGCATCGAAGGCGCAAAACACATGCCGAGCGCCCTCGTGCCAAAGATTTACGACGCTTCACTCGCCGACGAGAATATCGAGATCTCCACCGAGGATGCCTACGCCATGTGCAAGCGCATGGCGCGTGAAGAAGGGTTACTCGTGGGGATTTCCGCCGCGGCGGCGGTCGTCGGCTGCCTGCAGCTCGCGCGAAAGGTGAGGGCAGATGAACCAGCGGTCTTTGTGACCATCCTTTGCGACTCGGGCGACAAATACTTGAGCGAGCGCTTCTGGGAAGAGGATTAGCATCCGAATCGCGAGTTGGTCAGGGTGCCATCGAGAGTTTCTTTTGCGTCCTGAGGCCTTCCTGGGCCATTTGTGGGGGTAGCGGCGCGACAAGCCGACCGGTCAGTATGTCAATTTCGCCTCTGACCGACGCTTTAACCGCTAAGCTTAGCCAATTAGGGCTACTTCGATCAGCCGACCAAGGAAGACCGCCTATTTCGCCGATCCCCGGGATACGGCAAATCCTCTCTCGATGACCTCTTTCGTGTCTTTCATCAACGGCAGGGCGGCCGCTTCTTCGCGCGTGAACCAGCGGACTTCACCGGCGTCCCCACCAGCCTGAAGACTTCCGCCCTTCAGTTCGCAGAAGAAATCAATCAGCACGTAGTGGTATTGCACCCGGCCCTCGGCATCACGAACTACGCGGTCGAACACTCCCAGCAGCTCGCCCGCCTCAACATCAATCCCGGTTTCTTCGCGGGCTTCGCGCGTAGCCGCGTCGCGCAGGTTTTCACCCACTTCCAATAATCCGCCCGGTATCGACCACTGTCCTTCGAGTGGAGGCTTTGCCCGCTTGATGAGCAAGACACGGCCGCCTTCAACGATGATTGCACCCACACCCACCAGTGGAGAGTCGGGATATTCCCTACGCATGACGATGTACTCCGTTTTTCCAGCCCCTGTGATTAAATGTCCCTGTGTCGTTAGAAGAATATAAACGCAAACGCAAATTTGAAGAGACGCCCGAGCCCCCGCCGGAACGCGCCGCGAAATCGGGCCATCGCTTCGTGGTGCAGAAACACGATGCCACGCGGCTGCATTACGACTTCCGCCTCGAGATGGATGGCGTCCTGAAATCATGGGCCGTTCCCAAAGGCCCATCGCTCGATCCCGCCGACAAACGTCTGGCCATGCAGGTGGAAGATCATCCAGTTTCGTATTTTGATTTTGAGGGAACCATTCCCGAAGGCAACTATGGCGCAGGGACCGTCATGGTGTGGGATGTGGGCACATGGGAGCCGCTCTCCCCGCAGACGGTGAAAGGGAAGTACGTTCCCGCCACTGACGCCGAGGCCGACGCCATGTTGCAAAAAGGAGACCTGAAATTTCGCCTGCACGGGAAAAAGCTCAATGGCGACTTCGCCATAGTGCACATCAAGGCGCGCCGTCCCGGAAGTAAAGGGAATGAATGGTTGCTGATAAAAAAGCAGGACGATTATGCGATTTCAGGTTTTGACATCGACGACACGAAGTACTCTGCTTCCGTCCTGACCAAAAGAACTATGGAACAGATAGCCGGCGACGTAAAGTCAAAACAATGGACGAGCAGCCCTCCCGTCTCGCGTGGAAGGGCAAAAGCGAGCTGGGTGGAAGAGGCCCTAGCCAAGCGAAAAGCAATTACCGCCGAGCGGGCCGAGGACGCAGAGAAACCGAAGAGCAAAACCACGAAGGGCAAAGCAACGAAAAGTAAGAGCGCCAGCAACCCGGCGACGAGTAAAAAAAAAGCCTTAAAATCTGACTCTGCGAATTCGCCACCACGCACATTGGCTGATGCCCGCAAGGCCCCAATGCCGACGGCCATCCAGCCCATGCTGGCTCAGATTGCGGAAAAGCCCTTCAACGATCCGCACTGGGTCTACGAAATCAAATGGGATGGTTACCGCGCCATCGCCTACATCGCCGACGGCAAAATCAAACTGGGTTCCCGCAACCAAAATGATTTAACCAAAGAGTTTCCCGAACTCGCGGTTATGCCGGAACTGATAACAGCCAGGACGGCGGTGCTCGACGGCGAAGTCGTCGCCCTGGATGAACATGGGCGCACGTCATTTTCTCTAATTCAGAGGCGCACCGGCATTCGTGCCTATGGGCGGCGCGTGAGCGGCGACAAGAGTCTCGCGATTCAATATTACGCGTTCGATCTTCTCTATCTGGATGGCTACGATCTGCGGCGTGCACCGCTTGTGGAACGTAAGGCGGCTTTGGCGAAAGTGATTAAGCCGGGCGGCGTGCTGCTTTACTCCGAGCATTTTCCCAACGGCCTGGATCTGTTTGCCGCCGCCCGCAAGAATGGACTTGAGGGCGTCGTGGCCAAGCGCGCGGATAGCGTGTATCAGGAGAAGCGCAGTTCGGATTGGCAAAAAATCAAAATCACACAAACCGTGGATTGTGTTGTGGGCGGCTGGACCGATCCGGACGGCAGCCGGGAGTATTTTGGGTCGCTCGTCCTCGGCCTATACGATAAGAAGAAGCAACTCATGCATGTGGGCCAGGTGGGAACTGGCTTTGACCATCAAAAGCTCGAGAACATATATCGCCTGCTGGAAAAGAACCAGAGCAAACGAAATCCATTTCACGGCGATGTGGATGTGGACATGCACCACGTGCACTGGACCAAGCCAGTCCTGGTCGCCGAAATTAAGTATGCCGAATGGACCGAAGGCGCGGATGGCGGCGAACCTAAATTACGCGCTCCCGTCTTTGTAGGTTTGCGTGATGATAAGACTCCGCAAGAGTGCACATTTGCAAGCCAACGTGCCTAATTCTAGTTTGGCGTGATTTCTATTTAATGTCTTTCATGGACGCGAGCGAGCCGTAGTCTTTCCCCGACGGTTCGACCGCGCGCACGATCACACCGGCAAAAGCATCGCGGAATTCGGGATATTTGACCACCAGCGCCCTCGCCACTGCCTGATTTTCGTCATATGTTTTCACCGTGTTAGACACATCGGCGCACTGGTATTTCACGACCAAATCCAAATCGTTCTCGACGCCGAGGGGGAAGATCGCCGTCACTTGATACTTGGTTGCACCGTTGGAGAGCTCGATCGGGCCGCTCTCTGGCAAATCCGCGGGCTTAACCGCTTGCGCCTCATCGAAAAGCTTGTCGCTTAGTTGGGTGCTCATGAACTGCACGGGCACGGCGAGGTCACGGGCTTCTACGTAATAAAGCCACGCATCGCGCCGCTCTCCCTTCGCGGCAAAGGCGCGGGCTTGTTGCGCAAACCATTGCGCGTCATGTCCTGCAGCCTGAGAATTTTTCACGTAGAGCCCGGCGAGCTTCCACGCGCCATTTTGCAGTTGGAGGACAAAGGTGGCTGTCACCGGAGTTTTCGCCGCCACGTCCTCAATAACGATCCCATATTGCCCAACGGGAAGATTGGGAAGCATGAATTCCGCGCTGTCCGCTGTCTGCCCATGCGCGCCGAATACCCCGCACAAAAACTCAGCGGCAGCCGCGTTGCCGCCCGCGTCGGGCTTGTCGGCCTTCAACAGAAACGGAGAACGAGGCGTAGCCTGCGCTTGCGCCAGATTGGCGTGATTTTCCTGCACGACATTTTCGATACCCGAAAAATCAGCGGCCAGGGAGGGAGCGGAAACCTGTTTGAGGCCGCCGGCATCTCCATGCGCCAACAGGTCGAAATCATGCTGCCCCGCGCTGAGCAGCACGCTGCGGGTCGCATCGTCCATATCAGTGGCGGTCAGACAGGATTGCGCGTATGAGTTGATGGGAAGCAGCACAAGGGGAAGCAGCCAGCGGACGAGCCTGCAAGAAGTAGCCATCAATAGACCCCATTCACTATCTTAACGCTGAACCGGCGCGAGTTCATCCCGCAGACAGCAACACAGTCCCTGCCGCAACGGTTATACTCATTGCGATGAAACACATTTTGAATTGGATTTTGAGTGCCTTGGCGGTATGGCTGGTGGCGCGCCTGGTTCCAGGTTTTCACGTAAGCGGCCCGCTCGCGGCCCTGATCGCTGCCTTGGCGATTGGTTTCATCAACGCCACACTCGGGCTATTTCTCAAGATCGTTACCTTCCCGCTCACGCTTATTACGCTGGGTATTTTTTGGCTCATCATCAACGCGGCGATGATCGAACTGGCATCAGCGATCGTGCCCGGGTTTCACGTGGATTCATTCGGCGCAGCATTTTGGGGAGCGATCGTCCTCAGCGTCGTCAACATGCTGTTTCGCTGGCTCGCGGGAACGAGCAGGAACGCAGGAGACCGTCCTTAGGCTTTTAAGCTTTTTTTCTGGGCTTGAGTGATTGCCAGTCTTCTTCGGTGAGCAGCTTGCCAAGTTCGCTGAATTCCCCCGCGCCTTGCAACCACTCTCCGCCGTCCATGGTGACAACTTCTCCGTTGACGTAGCCGGATTGATCGCTGACCAGAAACGTTGCCAGGTTTGCCAACTCTTCCACTGTGCCAAATCGTCGAAGCGGATTTTTCTCCAGCGCAATTTTCTCGAGTTGCGGCAACGGCAATACTCGCGAGAATGCGCCTTCGGTGGGCACTGGCCCGGGAGCGATGGCGTTCATGCGGATGCCGCGATTGCCCCATTCGACCGCCAGGCTGCGTGTGAACGCGACTACGCCTGCTTTTGCCGTGGCCGAGGGCACGACATAGGCCGAACCGGTGTGCCAGTAGGTCGCCGCAATGTTGAGCGCCACTTTTTTTTGGTTGGGATTTTTCGCTTCCAGCCAGCGCCTTCCGCAGGCGAGCGTCACGTTGATGGTTCCCACAAGCACAATGCCTAGAACCGCATTGAAACCGCCGGGGGTGAGTTCTTCAGTACGCGCCAGAAAATTTCCGGCGGCATTGTTGACAAGAATATCCAGCCCACCGCCGGCCCAGATGGCGGAGATCATTTCTTCAACACGCGCCAAATCCCGCACGTCGCAGGCATGGATATGGATCCGACCCGGGGCGATCATGGCCAGTTCGCTTGCGGTCTGATCAAGCACTTCCTGGCGTCGTCCACAAATATGCACGGTCGCGCCCAACTCCAGAAAGCGCTGTGCCATGCCTTTGCCCAGGCCCGTACCGCCGCCGGTGATGAGAATGCGCTTGCCGCCGAGAAGATCAGTTTGAAACATGCTTTTGCATTTCATCCGCCGGCGGCGAAGATTTATGCTTGCTTATCTTACGGCGCACGTCAGGCCAGAATTCCTTAATTTCGAAGGTGATGGTATCGAGGGCGACTTGCGTCCCCCAGACGCTCGCCATGTTCGAGAAAGTGCGATCTTCGCTGGGATGGTAAGTATAGGTTGATATGGCGGCGGCGGTACCGCTGCCCATAATCTCTGAATAATTGAACTGTACGTTGTGGTTATCGCCATGGGTGAGGATGACACGGCTGATGGCATAGCCGGAGCGGTGAAGGAAGCTTCCTTTGCCGGATTGATAGAAGCGCGGGTCCTGGTGAAGAATCGACGGGTAAACAGCGCCCACGAAGAAGTTTTCTATGGCGCTGTCACCAAAGGCTGCACCGTAGCGCTTCCCGTATCCTGCGGCGCCCTGGCCGTAGCCGGCCTCGCTATCATTGGCCTGGCTGATGCCGGCCAGAAGGCCGTACCAGACAAAGTTGACGGGATCAAAAGTACCCCGGGCGACGACCTTGAACTTTTGCGCGGCGGTCAGAGGAGGCACGTGCTGGCCGTTTTCCAGTGTGAGAAAGTTGGGCAGAGCATAAAACAGGCGGTCATTCGAGGTTCCCGACGATGCTCCGGCGGCCTTTTTGTCCGGTGCGTTCTGTGCCTGTTGATCTGCCGGCTGGGATGATTGCGACGAAGACGGGCTGTTAGGCAATTGCTGTGTACTCGATGGGGGATTTGTACTCTGCCCCATCGAAATCGTCGCCACAAAACAAAAAGTCCAGGTGAGCCACTTGTTAAGAGTTCGCAAAATGTATGAGTCCAATCTCGTGTTTTTTAGTGGATGAACTTCTTGATTCTATCAACGTCCGGCCCGTTGCGGGTTGCTTGTAGCTTTTGCGGCTAATTCCTCGGCTAAGGGGTCGAGACTCTTGCGGGGTGCCGGTCAGCCAGCAAGTCCTGGGGTAGTTCGTGCAGGTCCTCGCGAGGGTCATAAACGGTCTCGGCATAATGCGAAGGATTGAATCTGCCCATGGCGAGATACGCCACACCCATCGTGCCCGCAACCCAGGGATGAAAGCAGAGCAGCGGTATCGCATACTTCTTGGTCTTCACCAGCGATTCCAACACGCCACGTGTGGGTGTACTGTGCCCTAGTTTGTCCTTGACCTGGGGAATGAAGAAGGCAGAAAAATGCAAATCAGGATGTTCGTGCCCGTAGCGGACCAGAAGTTTCGCAATCTGTTTGGGCGTGGTGAAGCCGGTGTCCGCAACGAAATTGCGATGCAACGCGTGAGGGTAATACTCGTTCAAGACTTCGCGTGCAAAATCGGAGCAGTTGCTAAAAAAAAGATTAAAATGCGCCGAGTTTTTTCGCGTATTCAGGTACGAAATGATGGCGTCGTCTTGTGCGGGGGTAGTCTCCACCTCGAAGCCGTAGATTTTTCGGTCATACGACGCGCCGACGAGTTGGGTCCACTCTCCATGAGGGATCTCCCCGGAAGGCTCATCCGGAATCATGTCTGCCAAATACGTGTGCCGGTACTGGTCCCGCAGTCTTTCAATGGTAGCTCGATCCGGATCGGTTGGCACTTCATCGGCGCGATCCACGGCATAGAGATAGGGGATCAACGGAATCGCGATCCAGTCATAACCGGCGACTTTGTGATAACGGCTGATGACCACACCCATTTCCCCGGGACCGCAGCGGCGGAGCTGGGTAGGCGTTTGCGCGCAGACTCGTGAGAGGTAGACGGCGGCGTGCCCCGTGGGATTCATGCTGCCGAAGAAGCCGAAAGGCTCTTCCATAAATAGTGTGGCTTGCGCCGCAGCCGATGCAGTCAAGCAACCGAGGCCGAACACAAGAACCGCGAATACTTTTACTTTTCTCACTTCAACCTTCGATACAAAAGCTTTGTGCCCGGTTGGCCCGAGGGAGCATAGTCTGTCTCAATTGGTAACTCCTTCTCCTGCCAAAAGTTGCGCTCGGCGCGCCTATCTCTCGGGCCTGTATGCGTTTATTCATTTTCCCGGCGCAAACCAAGCTTGTCACGTAACCAAAGTTTTATGTGCGACCCGCACCGGTGGGGCTTCAATCTGAGCTCATGCGCCTTAGGGGGCAGTATCGGCGCGTTTGAGCCTGTGGCAGCTACTACGGCTTCCAGTCGACGATTTGTGAGACTTTCGGCCTAGGGGACTTTGCTCCCTACTCAGGGACGTACGGGTGATGATTTAATGTGATGGCTTGGAATGGTAGAGGTCCTGATGAGTATTAGAAAGCTGGGCAAACCGCTCTTTCTACACTGTTTTCTACTTTTTTGTGGGTCTATCTGGGCCGCTGCGGCGAATACGCCGCAATATCTGATTACAAACGACGATAATGCAAGCCAGTTCTTCCCGAATAGCGTCACTTTCTTCACCATTGGGACGAATGGCAGCCTGACGCTGACGCAGCAGGTTGTGACTCAAGGGTATGGAATCGCCGGCGGTTATTTTCCAGCCAATCGCATCAAGGCCTTCAACGTCGGCAGCAACCAGTGTGTTTTCGCCTCCGACGCGGCGACGGCGGACATTGCCAGCATCAACGTGAATACCCTGGCGCTGGTCGGTAACTTTCAGGGTTCGCAGGGAGATACGGGCACATCCAACGGCATTGGCTTGGCCCTCAACGCGCAATACTTGTATGCCAGCTTCACCGATTCAAGCACCATCGGCACATTTGCCATTCAACCGGGCTGCGCTCTCAGTTTTGTCGCGGATGTCACGGTTTCCGGCCTGCAGGGCGGCATTATTGACGGGATGGCGGTCAACGGCAACACGATGGTCGTAACCTACGGCGACGGCTCCATCGAGTCCTTCAATCTCGCATCGGGCGTGCCGGTCTCCAATGGTGATGAGCAGAATGCCACCGGCGCCGCTATCGGCAACAGCTACCCGAGCGGTATCGATATTACCCAGGACGGCAGGTTTGCCATTTTTGGCGACACCTCCACGGCAACGCAGGTGGAAATTTCGGATATGTCGTCCGGCAAGCTGACTAAGACGACGGTATATAAATCGCCGGCGGGCATTAATTCCAGCAATGTTATGCTGAGCCCCGACGAGACCTTGCTATACGTCAGCAATTCTCAAGGCGACCGCGTGGCGGCTGCATTTTTCAACAGTGCGACGGGAACACTCTCCGGTGGGTGCCGTTCCACGCTCCTGCAAGGCTACGGGTCGGATTGGTACTACCTCGGAGGCCTTACCCTAGCAAGCGCCAACGGAACCGGCCAGCTTCTTTATGCCGCCGAGTATGGTGTACCCTCCTCTATCGCGGCGATTCAGGTCCAATCTGCGAATGGAACTTGCACGCTTAGCGGCGCCGCCAATGTCCCGGACGCTGATCCCGATAGCCAGGGATTGCTATCGATCGCTAGTTTTCCTCCACGCGCCTTTTAACAACGAGCGAGTGTGAGATTTTGAATCTTGTTCCATCGGTTGGTTGCGATCATCGAGTGAGGAGAGAGGAATGAAGTTCGTTCGCCCATATTTGTTCATAACAATTTTTGTCGGATTCATGTTCCTTTCGGCCCATGCCCAAAATTGCCCGCCCCGACCTCTGCTCGGAACCGTGGTCTACGATCCATATGAGGTCACGAGCGTAAACGGCGTCCTGAGCGCCGACTTTGTCATGGGACACTCGGTTGACGATCAGGGCTATACCCACTACTGCTACGACTACAAAGGCACGCGGGGAATCGTCGAAGCTCCAACTCTGCGCCTGAATCAAGGCGACATGCTAAAGCTGCATGTCAAGAATGAGATTCAGAGTGACGGCTCGGCCAGCGCCATGAAAATGGCCCCCATCACGGCCCCAGTCTGCGGGGACAGTGGGTCCATGACCGTCAGCTCCACCAATGTTCACTTTCATGGCATGAACGTCCCTCCTAAGTGCCATCAGGACGACGTCATTAATACGCTGATTCAACCCGGGACCCCCGGCTTTGAGTACAACATGCAAATTCCCAGCGATCAGCCGCCGGGGCTGTATTGGTACCACCCCCACATCCACGGCTTCGCCGAATTTCAGGTCAATGGCGGGGCTGCTGGTGCACTGATCGTCAACGGAATGGAAAAAGTTCGTCCGGAAGTGGCGGGACTTACTGAACGCGTGTTCGTCATCCGGCAACAATACCTGGTGCCATGGATTCCGGGCCCTTACCAACTCACCGTGAACTATCACCAGGCAGTTTTCGGGCTTCCCTTGCCGATCATCCAGATGAAACCTGGCGCCAAAGAATTTTGGCGGGTTGCGAACGCAACCATACAAGACTTTCTGGTGCTTCAGCTGCAATATAACCTCAAGGCCCAGAACTTCGAATTAATTGCGCTCGATGGGTACCCGCTTGCCCAGCCGCGAGTGGAAAACTCGATCATCATTCCGCCTGCAGGACGCGCCGAGTTTATCGTAGAGGCGCCGACTGCCGGCGAATCTGCGTCTTTCGTTACCAATAACTATTCCACCGGCCCCACGGGCAATCCTGATCTTCTCCAGACCATTGCCAACATCCAGCTCACCACGGATGCCGCCAAGACCTCCAGCTATACAGAGCCCGTCAGCGGCCCGCCGGTGAACACCTCGAGACTCGTGGATGTGACCAACAAGCCCGCGACCACGCAGCGCAAGCTATATTTCTCTGAGGAATTCGGCGGCACGAACGGCCCCATCCAGTTCTACATTACGGTGGACGGCCAACAACAGAAGGTGTTCGACCCCGACGAGAAACCGGCGATCGTGACCCAGGTTGGCGCAATGGAAGATTGGACGATTGAGAACCGCGCTCTCGAGACTCACGCCTTTCATATTCATCAGCAGCACTTCACCGTGCTTGAAGTTGATGGCAAGCCCGTTGCGAATCATGACATGATGGATACCATTCCGATTCCCTTCTGGGAAGGTCCCGGGCATCCCTACCACAGCGTGAAATTACGAATGGATTTCAGCGATCCGAACACGGAAGGAACCTATGTGTTCCACTGCCACATCCTGCTGCATGAAGACCTGGGCATGATGCACAAAATCCTTGTCCAACCGGCGGGCACGAATTAACCTCCGGTAGAGAAGTCATCGTCAAACATTCAGAAGAGGGAGTGGACCGATGCGGAAGACAATTCTGCTTGTACCAGTGTGTTGCGTGCTGCTCATCGCGGCTTATATGGCGGGCAATCGCACCGCAACCGTAGCTCATGCAGCAACGATGACAACCGGAGTTGTTCCCAAGTCGTACGGTCGCTTGGTCACCGCGATTGCGGACCAGATCGGCACGGGATTAGTGTTTGAAGGCGCGGACGGCGTCATTCGCTTCGTCAGCGTTACGGGAATGAAGGAAGGTGAGTTGGCCCGCTACGACACAACGCCCACCCACGGCGGGATTCCCAAGTCGTACGGCCGCCTCGTCACTGCCGTCGTCAATAGCGAAGGCACTGGATTGATCTTTGAAGACTCCGCCGGCGTCATCCGCTTCGTTACAATAGCCGGAGTAAAAGAAGGCGAACTCGCCCGCGAATAAACAGCCTGGCGTTTTGTGCTGCTGAGAGGATATCCCCAAAGCAGCGGAGAGGCGCGTCCAGTAATTTTCTCTAACTCCCTCTGCGAACCCGCCATATTGGGCCTATAATTTGGCCGGGTCCAATCCTGCACTGCTCCGACGCCTTCCGCGCCACCGCCCGTGCGCCTTGGTCTGAATACCCCAAGCTCTGAATCCGCAACGAGGAGGCAATATGGCAACTGCAATGAAAATCGTTCCGCCGGGAGACAATGTTTCCGATTTTATTTCCCGCACTCACAAAATGTTGATTAACGGCAAGTGGGTCGAAGCCGCATCCGGTAAGACCTTCCCGACATTCGATCCGGCGACCGGTGAAGTGCTTTCGCAGGTTGCGGAGGGCGATCGTGAAGACATTGACCGCGCCGTGAAGGCTGCGAGGGCCGCTTTTGAAACGGGGCCGTGGTCGAAGATGACTGCCTCTGAGCGTGGCCGAGCCATCTGGAAGCTGGGGGATTTGCTCGACCAGCGTCGCGACGAGTTTGCTGCAATCGAATCGCTGGATAACGGCAAGCCTTACAAAGTCGCGCGCGCCGCCGATGTTCCTCTGGCTGCCGAATTGTTCCGCTACATGGCCGGCTGGGCCACAAAAATCGAAGGCAATACCATCCCCCTTTCCGTGCCTTATACACCAGGTGCGAAATATCTTGCGTATACGCTGCGCGAACCAGTGGGAGTGGTCGGGCAGATCATTCCGTGGAACTTCCCTTTGCTCATGGCCGCCTGGAAGCTGGGCCCGGCGCTGGCTACCGGCAATACCATCGTCATGAAACCTGCTGAACAGACGCCGCTATCGGTTCTTCTTCTCGGCGAATTGATTCAGGAAGCTGGAATTCCCGACGGAGTGGTCAACATCGTCCCGGGCTACGGCGAAACTGCGGGGGCCGCGCTGGCCGCGCATCCTGACGTGGACAAAATTGCCTTCACCGGCTCGACCGAAGTGGGCAAGCTCATCGTGCAAGCGGCTGCGGGGAACTTGAAGAAAGTTTCTCTGGAGTTGGGAGGCAAATCTCCCAATGTGATTTTTGCCGATGTGGACCTCGACAGCGCCATCGCCGGGGCGGCAAGCGCGATTTTCTTCAATCATGGCCAGTGCTGCTGCGCTGGCTCGCGGCTCTTTATCGAGAGCAGCATCTTCGACAAAGTGGTCGAAGGTGTTTCCGCGCGGGCAGAAAAAATAAGAGTGGGCCCCGGCATGGAGAAATCCACCGACATGGGACCGCTGGTTTCCGCCGAGCAACTCAACCGGGTTTGCAGTTACCTGGAGTCTGGGTTCGCCGAAGGCGCCAAGGCCACAGCAGGAGGCGAACGGTTGGGCGACAAAGGATATTTCGTCAAACCTACCGTTCTCGTCAATACAAATCCAAAGATGAAAGTCGTCCGCGAAGAAATCTTCGGGCCGGTGGTCACGGTTATTCCGTTCCATGATCCCGAAGAATTGGTGGCGAGCGCCAATAATTCTGAATACGGACTCGCCGCCGGCATCTGGACACGCGACATCCAGAAAGCTCACCGCACCGCGGCCCAACTGCGCGCGGGCACGGTCTGGATTAACTGCTACAACATCTTCGACGCGGCTCTCCCTTTCGGCGGATACAAGCAATCCGGATGGGGTCGCGAGATGGGTCACGAAGTGTTGGAGCAGTACACAGAAGTGAAGTCCGTTTGCGCAGCCCTTTGAGTAAGATTTCAAGCGAACGAATTCAAAGCGTCCATGCGGCCTCGCCCTGTGGGCGCTTTGTTTTCGTTGACTAATCTTGTTTCACCCGCGTAACATTCGCTCCCGACGGGACTTTAAGCTTTTTCCGGGAGACACATTGCAGCTGGCGCTGGAAACGCGGGAAGTGGGAAAGGTTGCAATCGTCCGCTGTTCGGGCCGCATTGTCGCCGGCCCCGAAGAAGAACTGCTCGGCGCCCACATTTGCAGTCTGATGAGCCTGCGCAACCAGATTGTCCTCAATCTGGGTGGAGTGGAATTTGTCGACAGCAGCGGCCTCGGCGTCATGGTGCGCTCGGTGACCACCGCTCGCCAAATGCGCGGTGACCTGAAGCTGTGCAATGTGACGGGGAGCATCGCGAAGGTTTTGAAATTAACCCATCTTGATCAGCTTTTCGATCTGCAAGATAGCGAAGACCATGCAGTCGCCGCCTTCGCGCGTCTCGCGCTCCCGTTTGAAAAGCTTAAGCCCTGCGGTCCGTCTGTGCTCTGCATTCACCCCAACCCCGACGTCCTGGCTTATTTACGTGAAGTCCTACGCCGCGCGGGTTATACCGCCTTTACCAGTCCCAGCCTCGACGATTCCTTGCTCGTCATGCGTCTCACGCCACCGCGCCTGCTATTGTTGAGCCAGGATCTCGTGGCATCGCAGGAAACGCGAAGGGCCTTCGACGCAGCTTCCGCAAATTTGCCTCGTATCGAAATCACCAATCACTATTCCACCAAAGACCCCGCGGAAGTGGCCGCCGGCCTGCTCACTCAGATTGCGGAACAGGTGAAATTGCAGGCCAGTTAAACTCGACTCCCGCATCGGAGCGGCGATTTCTCCGCCCGCGCCAGACGCGGTAAACTTAGTTTGAATGCATATTCACGGTGGCCACGGAGCGAACCAGAGGACCAGCAAAGTTCTGCGGATATCGCTCGCCGTGACGCTTGGCTACATCGTGCTCTTGGTAGTTGCCGGCATTCGTGCGCATTCGCTGGCGCTGCTCTCTGAAGCTGGACACAATCTTTCCGACTTCCTCGCGCTTCTGCTTTCGCTGGTCGCGGTATATCTGCAAAATCGCCCCCCCAACGCCACGAAGACTTATGGCTACCATCGCGCTGGGGTGCTCGCTGCCCTGGTCAATGCCGCCTCGCTCGTCGTTGTCGCCTTTCTGATTTTCTACGAGGCCTTCCGCCGGTTGCAGCATCCCGAGCCGGTCCAGCCGCGGATTATGATGGCCGTCGCCGCAATTGGTGTCGCCATGAACGGCGCGATTACCCTGATGCTGCTTCGCGCCGACCGCGACGTCAACATCCGCAGCGCGCTTTTACACGAAATTGGAGACACGCTTTCGACTGCCGCTGTCATTGCCGGCGGTTGGGCGATTCTGGCGACCGGCCAAACCTGGATCGACTCCGCGCTTTCGTTTGGCATTGGGGCGCTGATTCTTTGGTCCGGTTTCGGCATCGTCCGCGAAACGCTGAATATTCTGCTCGAAGGCACCCCTCGCGGCATTCAGCTTGATCGGCTGGTGACGGCCATTTGTGCGATTGAGGGCGTCAACGATGTGCACGATCTCCACGTCTGGAACATTGGCTCGGAGACGCGTGCGCTTTCCTGCCATATCGCCATCGCCGACATTCCGCCCTCAGTGAGCGAACGAATTCTCAAAGACGTAAAAGAATGCCTGCTGCATGAATTTAAAATCAGCCACACCACCATTCAGTTCGAACATGCGGAGTGCGAAGTGGCCCACGGCTGTGTGATTCCGGTGGGCGAAAGCGAAGCCGAGCACCATCACCACCATTAGGGATATCCATGCCGGTCGAAGAAAATGTCGCATCCCACTACACGCGCGGAAATCTTGAGCAGGCGATTCTGGCGGCTATCGCCACGACGAGGCCCGGTTCAGCAAAGCTCTCTACTGGCGACCTCGTCGCTTTGGATGAATTTCACGTTGGCGGCATCGAAGCCACCCGCGAACTCGCTGACCAGATGCAGCTTTCGCACGGCATGCGCGTTCTCGATGTCGGATGTGGCATCGGAGGTCCGGCCCGTTATTTCGCCGAAGATCGCAGATGCCACGTCACGGGAGTTGACCTCACCAAAGAATTCGTTGACGTGGCGCGGCGGCTTACACAGATGGTCGGACTGTCGGGTACAACCGAGTTCCACCAGGCCGATGCGCGCACTCTTTCATTTGCGAATGCAAGCTTCGACCGCGCCTACATGATTCACGTCGGCATGAACATCGCCGACAAAACCGCTGTATATCGTGAGGTAGGCCGTGTTCTAAAGCCTGACGGGATCTTCGCGGTCTTCGATGTGGTTCGTGCCAGCGATGGAGAGATTTCTTATCCCATGCCTTGGGCTAATTCCGCTGAAACCAGCTTTGTCTCCGATCTGAACCAATATCACCATGCACTTGAAGCTTCCGGATTCAAAATCGAACGCCAACGGCATCGTGGACAATTCTCCATCGAGTTTACCGAACGCGCTATGGCGCGCACGGCACAGTCCGGCCCTCCTGCACTGGGGCTGCAGCTTCTGATGGGCGAGAAAACACCATTAATGTTGAAGAATGTTCTTATCGGGATGAAGCAAGGCGTACTCGAGCCGATTGAAATCCTCGCCCGGGCAGTTTAGTTTTTCTGTCCTTCGTAAATCTCTTTCGCCCGCTCAATCGTGTCGGCATCTTCCGGCAGTTTGTCCGGCCTCAATCGCACAATTCGTGGGAAGCGCAGCGCATAGCCGCTTTCATGCCGATCAGACTCCATCATGTTATTGAACGCGACTTCAAGCACGACTTTTGGCTCGACGATCCGGCGATAGCCCTGGTCGTTAATGGTATGACCCAAAAACCAGTCAGTCATCTCGGCAATTTCAACATCGGTGAGGCCTGAATAAGCTTTGCCGATATTCGCGAGCCGTTCGCCATCACGGACCGCGAAGGTATAGTCACTCAACACGCCAGCGCGCTTGCCGTGACCGTATTCAACGGCAGTTACCACTACATCCAAAGTCGCTAGTTCCCGCTTCAGCTTCAGCCACGATTTACCCCGCTTACCTGGAGAATAAAGAGACGCGGGATTTTTAATCATCAAGCCTTCATTGCCTTCAGCCTGCGCAGCCTCAAAAAGCGCATCCAGTTCCGGAGCGGATTTCGCGTAATAAACCGGAGCACGAATTGCCTGCGCATGAACTTCTTGGGTGTCGTCAAAAACGAATTGCCCCTGCTCGCGCAGTGTCGTTCGTTTGACCCGTGGCACGGACAGCAATTCGCTCAGCATCTTCCCCCGATCCGACAAAGGCTTATCAATCAGCAACTCGCCATTCGCATAGAGCAAATCAAATGCCAGATACGCCACCCGGACGTCGCGCATCAGCTGTTCGCTGACTTTCTTGCGGCCAATGCGCGTTCCCAACACGCGAAACGGCAACGCGCGCCCTGCTCCTTCCGCTTCATAGTTCCATGCCAAAATTTCGCCATCGAGGATCGCGTCTTTCGGCAATCCCGCGAGCGCCGCCGCTAACTCGGGAAAAGATTCAGTTATGTCGTCTCGCGTCCGCGAAAAGATTCGCACTTGCTCACCGGAACAATGCGCCTGCGCCCGAATTCCGTCGTATTTGTGCTCGATCAGCGCCGGATCGAAATAGCTCAGCGCATCTTCCGCTGATTCAACCGGACTTGCCAGCATAAATCCGAGCGGATGAAACAACCGCATTCGCGCTTCACTCAGCCTGCCCTCGCGCGCGTACTGCAACGTCTGCCCAATATCGCCGAGCAGCATGTTGGCCCTTTGAATCTCCTTGAGCGCCGCGCCGTAAGCCTTGGCAATCGCCTCTTCGACGAGGCTTTCTTTCAGGCCAATCCGCAAATCGCCGGTCATTATCTTGATGATGTACTTCGCCTCAACCGGGCTGACCTGCCCCAACATCTCACGCACCAAACCCTGCTTGGCTGCCGGTCCTCGCGCCGCCGCAATCATGCGAAAGCGTTTTTCAACTTCGCTCGTCACCAAATCCGCACTCAAATTTTGATCACGCAATATCTCCGCGGCCGCGGCGCCCAAATCGCCAAACTTACGATATGTCGCCGAAACTACAGCATCGCTTTTACCCGCAACCTCCTTTACCACCCGCCAGAGCAAAGCACCTCCCACTTGCAGCGTCGTCTCCTCCCACACCGGAAACGGTCTTCCCGACAGAAACACGGCTGCCGCCTCTGCATCTTCCGGAGCGAGCGAGATCAGCAACTCCGCGACAATCGCGGTCTTTTCGAGTTTCTTACTGGTCGCGGCAATCTTCTCGCAAGCTGCTGCAAACGCTTTCATACTTTGGCTAATCCCTTGTAACTAGCACAAATCTAGCGGTTTAAAGCGCAACCGCGCCCGTCGGCCCTGTGATAACCTTACATCTTGGCACTTCTCCCCTAATACAATCATCTAATTCCTATGCGTCTGGCTGCCCGAATTCGAACCTGGTTGCGATTTTTCCTCACCGTGCAGCTCTTGCCCGCTCTCGAAGGCGGTGAGGAGACGCTGGTTGGCGGCCAGGCCGTCCTCGAAGGCGTTATGATGCGCTCGCCGCACGCCTGGGCCATCGCCTGCCGCAAGTCATCGGGAGAAATCGTTACTCAAAGCGAGCCGCTTGAACGTCCCTCAGAAAAACATAAATGGATGGGTTGGCCCATCCTTCGCGGCATTATGACGCTCGGCTATGCCATGAAACTCGGCTACCGCGCGCTGCAATATTCCACGAACGTGATGATGGAAGAATTGCAACCTGAGCCGGAGCCCGGCGATGCGCCGAAAAAGAAATTTGAGATTAGCGGCTGGATGGGGACCGTCAACGTGATTTTCTCCGTTGCCTTTTTCATCTTCATGTACAAGTATCTGCCGCTCGTGGCCGCGACCGAAATTAAGAGGGTCGATCCTGCGCTCGGCGGCCAGATCATGTTTAACCTCGTGGATGGTCTGGTTCGCCTCGCCCTCTTTCTCTTGTTTATTTGGGGCTTGTCGCTGATGAAGGACATCCGTCGCGTGTACCAATACCACGGCGCCGAACACAAAACCGTCTTCGCCTTTGAAAATGGTGACCCGCTCGAAACTAAAGAGGTACAGAAATACCCGACGTTTCATCCGCGCTGCGGCACCAGCTTCCTTATGACGGTAATGCTGATCTCGATCGTCGTTTACATGGCGATTCC
>Ga0181537_10000294_pt1 | contig 46782 bp, 49 predicted proteins | sample PEATcosm2014_Bin_39_FD_119765 | JGI IMG/M metagenome (GOLD analysis project Ga0181537, IMG submission 119765) | Peatland microbial communities from MTU Mesocosm Facility, Houghton, MI, USA - PEATcosm2014_Bin23_10_metaG | ecosystem: Environmental > Terrestrial > Soil > Wetlands > Peat | place...
ATTGCAGACGCGCTTCCCCGGCATCCAGGAACGCCTCGTGGATGAAAAAGGCGAGGTGCGCCGCTTCGTCAACGTCTATGTCAACGAGGAGGACATCCGCTTCCTCAAAAACCGCGCGACGCCGCTCAAAGACGGCGACGAAATCAGCATCATCCCCGCCATCGCCGGCGGCTAAAATTTATGGCCAAGAAAAAAATTCCAGCAACTAAATCGAATTCGCCCACGCAACAACGGCTTTGGCTGATGTATCCGCCCAAGCTCATCAAGAAGCCGTTCATCTGGGAGGTCGCCCAAAAATTCAAGGTTGTGACGAACATCCGTCAGGCCAGCGTGACCGATGAAATCGGCATCGTCTGCCTGGAACTGGACGGCGCGCGCGACGAAGTGAAAGCCGCCATCAAATGGCTGGAGAAACAGGGCGTGAACGTGGAGCCGGTGGAAATCGGCGTGATCGCGGGCTGAAGTTTTGCAAAAGCAAAAAACGGCGCGGAAGAAATTCCGTTGCCGTTTTTTGTTTCAACTAGAAAATTATTTGTGCGTGCGCCGTTTGACTTTAATCTGCGCCAGTGAATTGGCAAGCGTGGCACGGACCATCGCGGCATCTTCGTCGGTCAACTTTTCCGCAAGGCGAGCCTCGGCTTTTTGGCGGGCTTCCTCGGCTTTCGCTTCGTCAATGTTTTCGGCAAGGATTGCCATGTCGGTGAGGATTGCGACGCGTTCGCCGGTGACTTGGACAAAGCCGTCGCCAACGGCGAGGAAAATCGTTTCCAAACCTTTCTTCGCGATGATTTCGCCAGCGACGAGCTGCGTCATCAACGGCATGTGCTGCGGTAAAATTCCCATCTCGCCTTCCGTGCCGGTGAGCGTGACCATGTCAACGTCCTCGGAGTAGGTTTTCGCCTCCGGCGTGACAATTTCAAGTTTGATCGTGGCCATTTGTTGCTCGTTAAATCGTTACATTGTTGAATCGTGAATCGGCTTACCGATGTAACGATTCAAAGTTTCAACGAATCACGCTTCTTTAATTTCGTCAATGCCGCCCTTCATGTAGAAATTCTGTTCGCCGACTTCGTCGTGCTTGCCTTCGAGAATTTCCTTGAACGCGCGGACGGTGTCCTCGCGCGAAACTTGTTTGCCTTCGCGACCGGTGAAAACCTGCGCGACGGTGAACGGTTGGCTCATGAACTTCTGGATCTTGCGCGCGCGAAACACGGTCGTCTTGTCCTCGGCGGAAAGTTCGTCCATGCCGAGAATCGCGATGATGTCCTGCAAATCCTTGTAGCGCTGCAAAACTTTTTGCACGCCGCGCGCGACGTCGTAATGTTCCTGCCCGACGATTTCCGGCGCGAGCGCGCGGGAGTTCGACGCGAGCGGATCAACGGCGGGGAAAATTCCCAACTCGGCGATGGAGCGTTCCAACACGATGGTCGCATCCAAATGCGCGAAGGTTGTGGCGGGCGCGGGGTCGGTCAAGTCATCGGCGGGAACGTAGACGGCTTGAAACGAAGTAATCGAACCTTTCTTGGTCGAGGTGATGCGTTCCTGCAAGTCGCCCATTTCGGCGGCGAGCGTCGGCTGATAACCGACGGCGCTCGGTGTGCGGCCGAGCAGCGCGGAAACTTCCGAACCGGCCTGCGAGAAGCGGAAAATGTTGTCCACGAACAAAAGCACGTCCTGATTTTTTTCGTCGCGGAAATATTCGGTCACGGCGAGCGCGGACAACGCGACGCGCAGACGCGCGCCGGGCGGTTCGTTCATCTGGCCGTAGACGAGGCCGATTTTTGAACCGGGCGCGATGATCGGCAGACCGTTCTCGCCGATTTTCGGATGACCTTTTTCGTCCTTCTCGACCTTGATGACGCCGGCTTCGATCATTTCGTTGTAAAGGTCGTTGCCTTCGCGCGTGCGTTCGCCGACGCCGGCGAACATGGAAACACCGCCGTGCAATTTCGCGATGTTGTTGATGAGTTCCATGATGACGACGGTCTTGCCGACACCGGCGCCGCCGAACGCGCCGACTTTTCCGCCCTTGAGAAACGGACAGATCAAATCAATGACCTTGATGCCGGTCGTCAACACCTGCGGGCTGGTAGATTGATCCACGAGTGCGGGCGCGGCGCGATGAATGGGAAGATATTTGTCGGCCTTCACCGGACCTTGTTCGTCCACGGGATCGCCGGTCACATTGAACACGCGGCCCATGACGGCTTCGCCGACGGGCATGGAGATCGGGCCGTCGGAATCGGTGACTTCGTAGCCGCGCTTGAGTCCCTCGGTGGTGCTCATGGCGACGGCGCGCACCCAGTTGTCGCCGAGGTGCTGCTGCACTTCGAGCGTCAGCTTGGTTTTTTTGCTCCCGCCGGGCAGGTCGTATTCGACCGTCAGCGCGTTGTAAATGGCGGGCAATTGGCCGGGAAATTCCACGTCCACGACCGGGCCGATGATTTGAACGATTTTACCTTTGTTCATAAAAAATAATTTTATCCGACTGCCATCTGCGCGCTGGCGATCTCCAGCAATTCCTTCGTGATGTTCGACTGGCGCAATTTGTTGTATTCGAGCGTCAGATCCTTGATGAGCTGCTTCGCGTTGTCCGTCGCATTCTTCATCGCGACCATGCGCGAACTGTGTTCCGACGCTTTTGCTTCGAGCAAAATCTGATGAACCTGAAAATTCAAACTATGCGGCAGCAATTCGCTCAACACACTTTTTTCGTCCGGCTCGAATTCAAATGAATCCGTCCTCACGGCGGAGCTTTGCAATTCTTCCTGCGGCGCGTTGACGCCCGCCGTGACCGACTGGATTTTTCCGACCGGCAAAAACGGAATCGTTTTCGGCTGCTGCACCAAAGTCGAAACGAATTGCGTGAACAAAATGTCCACGGCGTCCGCCTCGCCCTTCAAAAACAAATCCTGCGCGAATTTTGAAACCGCCCGCGCCTCGGCAAACGTCGGCGCGTCCTTGTAAGTGAACTCCGCCGCGAGCTGCCGCTTCGTGCGCGCGACAAATTGCGACGCCTTGCGACCGGCCGTGACGTAAACAAACATCGAGCCTTTGTCCAACTTCGTCACTTCGCGGAACAGATTGCTGTTCAATCCGCCGCACAAACCGCGGTCCGTGCTGACGACGATGAGCGCGCGTTTTTTCACCTCGCGGATTTCCATCAGCGGATGCTTGAACGACGCGATGCGCGGACCGGCCTCGGCCAGGATCGCGTTCATCAAATCCGCATACGGACGCCCGACGAGCGCCGCCTGCTGCGCCTTGCGCATCTTGGCGGCGGCCACCATCTGCATCGCCTTGGTGATCTGGGCGGTGTTCTTGACCGACTTGATTCGCCGGCGTATGTCGCGCGTGCTGGGCATGGATCAATGATAGGACTGCTTGAATTCCGTGACCGCCGCCTTCAAATCACCTGCGGTGGCATCACTGATGGTTTTTTCCTTCAGGATTTTGCCCAGCAATTCCGGCTTGCGCGTGTGAAAATATTGCGAAAGCTTCTGCTGAAAGTCCTTCACTTTGTCCACGGGAACATCGTCGAAGAAATTATTTTGCATCGCCCAGAGGACGGCCGCCTGCGCCTCGACTGAAATCGGATCGTATTGCTGCTGTTTGAAAATTTCCACCACGCGCTTGCCGCGTTCAAGAGTCGCCTGCGTCTTCGCGTCGAGGTCCGAGCCGAATTGCGCGAACGCCGCGAGCTCGCGATACTGCGCGAGATCGCCCTTGATGCGGCCGGCGACCTGCTTCATCGCCTTGATTTGCGCCGCTGAACCGACGCGTGAAACGGAAAGTCCGACGGATACAGCGGGACGAATGCCTTGATAGAACAAATCCGTTTCCAGATAAATCTGTCCGTCCGTGATTGAAATCACGTTCGTCGGAATGTAAGCCGAAACGTCGCCGGCTTGCGTTTCAATGATCGGCAGCGCCGTGAGTGAACCATTTCCATATTTTTCCGAGACGCGCGCGCTACGTTCGAGCAGGCGGCTGTGCAGATAAAACACGTCACCCGGATATGCTTCGCGACCGGACGGACGTTTCAACACGAGCGACACCTGGCGATACGCGACGGCGTGCTTCGAGAGATCGTCAAAAATAATCAGCGCGTCCATGCCGTTGTCCATGAACCATTCGCCGATCGCCGCGCCCGTGAACGGCACGAGATACTGGTTCGTGGCCGAGTCGGACGCCGCCGCGACGACGACGATCGTGTAAGGCATCGCGCCCGCTTCTTCCAAAATGCCGATGACGCGCGCGATGCTCGATTGCTTCTGGCCGATCGCGACGTAAATGTTGTAGATGGGACGGCAATCTTTGTCGCCCGCAACCTCGGCGGCCTTGTTGATGCGCGCCTGGTTGATCATCGTATCCACGCCGATCGTGGTTTTGCCGGTCGAACGGTCGCCGATGATGAGTTCGCGCTGGCCGCGGCCGATCGGAATCATCGCGTCAATCGCCATGATGCCCGTCTGCACCGGCTGGCTCACGGATTTGCGCCGGATGATGCCCGGCGCGATTTTTTCCACCGGATAAAACGCCTCGTTCTTGATCGGGCCTTTGCCGTCAAGCGGCTGGCCGAGCGCGTTGACGACGCGGCCGAGCAGACCTTTTCCGACCGGCACTTGCAAAAGTTTTCCCGTCGTTCGGACTTCGCGGCCTTCCTTGATCTCGGTGTAATCGCCGAGGATAATCGCGCCGACTTCGGTTTCCTCGAGGTTGAGCGCGATGCCCGTGATGCCGTCGCCGAAATCCAGCATCTCGTTCAACATCGCGTCGGTCAGGCCTTCGATCTTCGCCACGCCGTCGCCGATTTCGCGGACGACACCGACGTTTTGTTTGGCCGTGGCGGTCTTCGCACCCGTGATCTGGGCTTCAATTTCCTGTAACAGGTTACTCATAAATTTTATTAAAAACTTTGCGCCAACTGGTTCAATTTCGTCTGCACGCTGCCGTCGTAAAGGTCGCTGCCCACCTGGATCCGCAATCCGCCGATGAGCGCCGGATTCTGGCCGAACGAAATGCTGACGCCCGCGCCATATTTCTTTTTGATCCCGTTCGTCACGTCCGCCTGCAAATCAGCAGGCAACGGCATCGCGCTTTCGACGCGCGCGGCGTGCTGTTCCAAATCCATTTTCACCAGCCGGTGCAGCCGCGACAGAATCTCGACGTAGCCGCGCGGCTTTTGCGTGGACAGCAGCGTGACCGTCTGCCGGACGCGGTTTTCGTCGAGCAAACCGCTGACTTGGCAACTGCGGAACAGCTGCCGGGCGTCGCGTTGGGCTTGTTTGGAAATTTTCATTCCGGTCTGGTCGGCGTGAAATTCTGAATCCGATTACGCGGACAATTGTTTCTCGGTTTCTTCCGCGAGCCGTTTCTGATCGTCCGCCGTGAGAATTTTCCCGGTGACGGTCGAGGTCGTCTTGACGACGAGGCGTCCGACTTCGCGTTTCAATTGCGCAAGCATCTGGGAGCGTTCCTGTGCGGCGGCTTCGCGCGCCTTGATGACGATCTGTTCCGCAGCGGCAATGGCCTTCTGTGTTTCCTGTTCGCGCACACGGGCGGCGGCCTGGCGCGCCTCGTCAATCAGCTTGTTCGCCTTGTCGCCGGCGTCGGCCAGGATTTTCTGGCGCTCGGCTTCCGTCCGCGCAACATCGCCTTTGATTTTTTCCGCGCTGGCGAGGGCCTCGGCGATTTTTTCGCGGCGCGTCTGCAGCATGGCGAAAATCGGCCCGTAGGCAAATTTCCACAGCACAAAAAAGACGAGGGAAAAACTGATCGTCTGCGCGAGCAGGATTTTCCACTGGATTCCTAATGCGTCCATGGCCGGATTATTTGACGACGAGCCATGCGATGACAGCCCAGCCTTCGGCGAGCGCCATGCCGACGAACATGAACGTCAAAATTTTGCCGAACATCCCCGGATTGCGGCTCATGGCGATGACGCCACCGGCCGTGGCGATGCCGATGCCGATGGCCGCGCCGCCAAAGGCGAGGCCGATGTGAATGTTGCCCGTTGTTTCTGCTAGCATCATAACTTTTCTTTCTGTTGGTTTTGGTTGTCGCAGCCGTTTGTTTTCAACGCGGCTGCAAATTCAAAAATTAATGACCGTGTTCTTCTTCCGTGTGCGTGCAAAGCGTTCCGACAAACGCCACGACCAGCATCGCAAACACGAATGCCTGCACAAGACAGACGAACGTTTCGTAAAAATACATGCACGACGAAAGCACCAGCGAAAACAACAGCGACTTGCTGTGGAAAATCATGTCCAAAATGCTTTCACCGGCGAACACATTTCCGTAAAGCCGCATCGCCAGCGCCACCGGACGCGCGAACACGACCGAAAGCAGTTCCATCGCGCCGATGAAAAGGAACAGCAGGAAAAACAGCGGAAACGTCCATTTGTTCGTCTCCATTTTCACGCCGAAAATGTGTTTGACCAGTCCGAAAACGCCGTTGTAACGCACCGCCCAAAAAAGGCTCATCACCAGAAAGATTCCAGCCATCGCCACCGTGAGGTTTGCGTCGGTCGTCGGCGGACGGAACAACGGCGTGAATTCTTGGCCATGATAAACGCCGATGCTGCCGACGCCCGGAACCAGATCCGTCAAGTTTGAGATGACGATGAAAATAAAAAACGTCGTCGCGAACGGAAAAACCCAGCGCGTCACGCGCTTGTCCAAAATATCGCCGATCAAACCGTCCCACATCTCGACCAGCGCTTCGATAAAATTTTGCATTCCTGACGGAATTTCCTTGATGTTCTTCCATGTGCTGACGCGGACGACGATCAAAATAAATGCAGCCACGATCCATGTGCAGATCATTGAATTCGTCACCGGCAACCCGAGAACGTTGAAAACTGCCGGCGCGGCTGACGGAACTTTTTCTTCCGCAGGTTTGGCGGCTTGCGCTGGCGCGCTCGAATTTGCCGCGCTCGAAGCGACCGCCGCGCTGCCCGCGTTCGTTTGCGAAGACGGCTGCGCATCCACATTCGCCAGCAAAATCGCGGCGAAAAATGCACACACCAAAAATATTTTTCCGAATGGCTTCACTGTAAAAAAATCACTTCAGACGACACGAATTGCGTGGCATTTCTCAATGCTATCATGCTTCCGAGAAAGTGGAGTCTGCCTCATCGTGAAAAAATTCACAAGCACTTTTTGATTCTTTTTGGCTCAGGAAATCCTGTCCGGCTTGCCCCATGTGGAACGCAGTTCAGGCGGAGAAATTCCGCGCCCGCGGAATGTCCTCAAACTCAAAGCATCGTGGCGTTTGGCCAGCCGTTCGCCCTGTTCATCCAGCATCAGCGCGCAATGGAAAAAATCCGGCGGCGTCAAACCAAGAGCGCGATAAAGCAAGATCTGCCGCGCGGTGCTGACGAGCAAATCCGCGCCGCGAACCACCTCGGAAATTTTCATCGCCGCATCGTCCGCGACGCACGCGAGTTGATACGCCGGAACGCCGTCGTGCCGCCAGACCACGAAATCACCGAAATCTTTTCCGGCGGAGAATTTTTGTTCGCCGCAGTTTCCGTCCATGAAAGAAATCGTTTCACCGTCCGGAACCCGGAATCGCCACGAAAATTTCCGACTGCCAATTTCAGATTCGTGATTTGAGCGGCAAGTGCCGGGATAAACCGGTTCGTCATCGTCGTTCGCGTGCGGTGCGCGCGTCGCGTCGCGAATATCCTTCCGCGAACAGGTGCAGGGATAAATGAAATTTCCGGCGCGCAATTTTTCCAGTGCGGCGCGATAAAAACCCATCCGTTCGCTCTGGTTGTAAGGTGCGAATGGCCCGCCAACGTCCGGCCCTTCGCTCCATTCAAACCCGAACCAGCGCAAGTCTTCGAGCATTGCGCCGACGAATTCCATTTTGAAGCGCGTGGAATCCAAATCCTCGTTCCGCAAAATCAATTCGCCGCCGGCCGCACGGGCGCGCTCCTGCGCGACCCAAAACGTCCGCGCGTGGCCGAGATGCAAATATCCTGTCGGTGACGGCGCAATCCGGCCCCGATATTTTTCAGAACGGCTCATTGGGGTTTGCGGCCAGCCATTCGGTCAAGCCCGGCAGCGGCGCGGACAAAACTTTTTGGATTTTTGAAATATCCAGCGAAACGTCCGGCGCGCGCGACGGGCCGGGAAAATCCTTCGCCAAGGCAGGTTCGGTTTTCGCTTTGATTTCCGGCCAGCGTTTGAGCAGTAATTGGCCGATCTGCCAGCGCGACAGTTTTTCCGCGCCCGCGACGTGAAAAATTCCGGCGCAATTTTTCTCCGCCAGTTCCCAAATCGCACGCGCCGTTTCAATCGCCGGAATGGGACAACGAAATTCATCCGTGAACAGTTTCATTCCAGATGAATTTTGCAATGAATGTCGGAGCTGCTCGTTGAAGCCGCGTTTGCCGGAGCGCGAAACGCCGCCGTTGATGGTCGTGCGGACGACCAGATGACGCGGATTTTTCAAGACGATCTTTTCCGCCGCGAGCTTGGTTTCGCCATAAATGTGAATCGGATTTGGCGCGTCGGCCTCGGCATAATTTCCTTTGCGCCCGTCGAAAACCAAATCCGTGGAAAAGAAAATGAACCGGACCTCCGACGCCAATTCCGCCAGCAATTTTGTGGCTTCGACGTTCACCCGCTGCGCCAGTTTTGGATTTTCCTGCGATTCGGCGACCGTGGTGATGGCGGCGCAATGGATGATAAGTTTCGGCTGGTCCTTTTTGAATTCGCGTTTGACCGTTTCAAAGTCGATCAAATCAAAATCCGCGCGCGTCAGCGCACGCACACGCCAGCGCGGGGCGAATCGCGGCGCGGTCTGGACGAGATAATTTCCGATGAGCCCGTTCGCGCCGGTAATCCAAACGAGCGGGTTAGTCAACGAGCCGCTTGGTGAGGTTGCCATACGCATCAATCCGGCGGTCGCGCAGGAGCGGCCAGTGCGTGCGCGTCACGTCCACTTTGGCGAGGTCAACGGGCACGATCAAAATCTCTTCCTTGTTCACCGAGGCTTTGGCGAGGATTTCGCCGGATGTTCCGGCGACAAAACTTTGTCCCCAGAATTCGATGCCGTCGCCACGCACGCCGGAAATTTTTTCCAAGCCGATTCGGTTCGGCACGGCGACGAAGCAGCCGTTGGCGACGGCGTGCGAACGCTGGATGATTTCCCACGCGCCGTGCTGGCGTTCGCCGTATTCTTTTTTTTCGCTCGGATGCCAGCCGATGGCAGTCGGATAAAATAAAATTTGCGCGCCCTGCATCGCCGTGAGCCGCGCGGCTTCGGGATACCACTGGTCCCAGCAGATCAGAACGCCGATTTTTCCGAATTTTGTCTGCCACGTCTTGAAACCCAAATCGCCGGGCGTGAAATAAAATTTTTCGTAGAACAACGGGTCGTCGGGAATGTGCATTTTCCGGTAGATGCCGAGCAACGAGCCGTCGGCGTCAATGACGGCGGCGGTGTTGTGATAAACGCCGGCGGCGCGTTTCTCGAACAGCGAGGCAATGATGACGACCTTGTGCTTCTTTGCGAGTTTCTGAAATGCTTCGGTGCTAGGGCCGGGAATTTTTTCGGCGAGTTCAAAATTTTTGTGGTCTTCGCTCTGGCAAAAATATTGCGACCGGAACAATTCCTGCGTGCAGATGATATTCGCGCCTTTTTTTGCGGCGCGTTCGACAAGTGCAATCGTTTTCTTCAGGTTCGCGTCCGGGTCGGCGGAGCAGGAAGTTTGAAGCAGCCCCAAATTGACGACTTGGGCGGCGGCACGTTTCATGTGGCGGTGGTGGTGTGGCCGCGCGCGCGCGCCGTTTCCTCGAGGATCAGGGTCTGGCCGTGCGCGGCATCGGCGTCGGCGCGCGGAGTTTCCTGTCCGAAAAGTTCGCGGATGAATTTGCCAAGCGTCTCGTTGGTCGGGCCGTAGCCTTCGTGATAGATGTAGTATTCGAGGTCATACATCAGTTCGTCGGCGGTCGCGTAACGGCGGGCGGCGTCGTGCGCGAGGCAGTGGTGCAGGATGTCGTTGAGCTTGTCATCAATGCGCGGGTCGAGCGCGCGAAAATCGGGGATCGGCTGGTTCATGATGCGCTGGCGCGATTCGTCGGCGGTCGCGCCCTTGAAGATGTTCCGTCCGAGCAGCAAATTCGCCAGCACGACGCCGGTGGAAAAAAGGTCGGAGCGCTTGTCGGTGACCTGAAAATCAGCCTGCTCGGGGCTCATGTAATCGGCTTTGCCAGCGACGACTTCGCCTTCCTGGTCGGTCAAAAATCCGCGCGCCTTGGCGATGCCGAAGTCGGTCAGCTTCACGTCGCCCTCGAACGCGATCATGATATTTTTGAAACTCACGTCGCGATGGACGATGCCGAGCGGCTTGCCGTTTTTGTCGGTCTTCGCGTGCGCGTAGGCCAGCCCGCGGGAGATCCGGCTGGTGATAAACACGGCGAGCTCCTTCGGCAACGCACGGCGTTTGTCGGCGAGCTGGCGGGTGAACTGCTCCAGATTCACGCCGCGGATCAATTCCATGGCGATGAAGCAGACGTTGCTGGTGTCGCCGAGGTGATAGGTCTGGACGATGTTCGTGTGGATCAAGTCGGCGACGAGCTTGGCCTCGCCGATGAAGTTCTCGATGAACATCTTCTGGCTCGCAAAGCTGGGGCGGATGATCTTGATGGCGACGCGTTTTACGAAATCGCGCGAGCCGTGCTGCTCGGCCTCGTAGACGATGCCCATGCCGCCCTCAAAAATTTTGCGGACGATCTCGTAGCGAAATTCGCTCTGGATTGTGAACAGCGGCACGCGCGAATTTTGGGAGAACAACCATTGAAGTCAAGCTCCGGCTGGTTCCGGCGGTCTAAAAATACCCTGATATTTTTGCAGTTTTTTGCTTGCACGAAATGCACGAAAGCTTTTAATACCAGCCGAGTCACATGACTTTTTGAACTAAACAACAAAAACAACCACGGAACAACATATGGCAAAAGCACTCTCAAAATCCCAACTCATCGCCGCCATCGCTGAAAAAGCGGCTCTCTCCAAGAAGCAGGCGGGCGAAATCCTCGACCATCTCGCCTCGCTCGCCTACAAGCACGCGAAGGACACTTTCACGCTGCCCGGCATCGGCAAGCTCGTCCTCAAGGACCGCGCCGCCCGCATGGGTCGCAACCCCAAGACCGGCGAAGCCATCCAGATCAAGGCCAAGCGCGTCGTGAAATTCCGCGTCGCCAAGGCCGCGAAGGACGCCATCCTCGGCGCAAAGTAATTTTCGCTCTTATCAAAGGCGCTTCGATTCATCGGAGCGCCTTTTTTGCGGTTGCCAGTCATTCAATCACCGTTTTATTGTGAATAAGTTTTTATCGTTTTTTATATTCGCTTAATTTATAAACCGCCATCGGAAATAGCATGGTCGGCCATATTTTTTGGATCAAACATCGGGCGGTTGTTTGTTGCGTCGTTGCGGCAGGATTTTTCCTGTTCATCGTGTCCGCCGGTCATGCCGACCCTTTGGTGCCGGGCCAGACATTGAGTCCCCCGCCTCTTGAATTGGGACCCTCGCCGGACGCGACCGTTTTGTTCTCCACCAACTCGGCATTTCAAGCGACAGACTTCGCAGGCACATTGTTTTCGACCGTGTGGACCAATGATGCGTCCAATCCGTATGGCGGACTCACCTTCACCTATGAAATCCAGATGAACTCGGACACGGCTGACCCCATCAGCCGCATGAGCATCAGCAGTTACGAAAATTTTCTGACCGACGTGAGCTATACAAACGCGCCTGCGAACCCCAACGACACTCCTTCATCCATCTCCCGTCCCAGCGACAATGTGATTCACATCAGCTTTGAAACCGGTGGCGGTCTGGCCGCTGGCGAGGACAGCGCCCTGATTGTCATCCAGACAGATTCCTTCAATTGGCAGGACACCACGGCGGGATTTATTGACGGCGCAACCGCCGATGCCTTCAGCCTAGCTCCCGCTTCCGTCGTTTCGGTTCCTGAACCGGACGTGACGTTGATCGGGCTGGCCGGTTTGGCTGGACTGATGTTTGGCCGTTGCCGGAAAAATGGAAAAGCCGGCGCAAAGTAATTTTTATTCTCATCAAAGGCGCTCCGACAGGCCGGAGCGCTTTTTTATTTTCTTGAACTGCGCGCAACGGCCTGCGAATTAACGCAGGCGGGGTTTTCAAAATTTCATGGTCAGATTTTTATTCAATCGCGCGAAGTGGATCGTGGTCGCCGTCGGCATTCTTGCTTTTTGGCTGACGCAGACTGGTTGGCTGCAAACTTCCCCCCTCTGGCAAAAATCCGAGGGCGCGCTCATTGACCGGCGCTTCCTGCTGCGCGGTAAAGATTTGGCCGACCCAGAAATCAAGCTAGTCGGCCTAGCCACGACTTCCTTCAAACTCGACACGCTCGCGCCGGAAGAAATAGCCGCATCGCCGACTCTGCAATTGATGCAGCAACCGTGGCCGTGGGATCGCAGCGTCTACGCCGCGATTCTGGAAAAGCTGATGAACGCCGGCGCGAAAGTGGTAATGTTCGATTTTGTTTTCGCCAGCGAAACCGCCGGCGATGACGTGTTTGCGAAAGACCTGCAAAAAAATAAAGACCGCGTGGTCATCGGCGAAATGTTCCAGGACGAACAAGGTTTTGGCTCGCACACAAAAAAACTGACGACACCCAACGCCCGGCTTTTGCTGCCCAGCACTGAATCCGTCGTTGGACTTGTCAACATCTGGAACGATTCCGACCTCTGGACCGGTTCGGACGAGGTCGTGCGTCACGGCAAATACCTGACTTCCATCGAACGTGAAGCCGGGCTGTCGGGATTCCCGGACAACCTGACGCAGATCACCGTGGTGACGGCAAAAAAATTTACCGGCAAAGTCATACTGCCGCCGGAAAACCCTCCGAGCCTGATTGATTTCCAGGGTTCCGCCGGAACTTACCGCCCGCTGCCGGTGGAAAATATGTTCGTGGACGCGCTGTGGCAAAAGCCGCCGTTCAAAGGCGGGCTGATTTTCAGCAACAAGATCGTCATCGTCGGTCCGATGGCGGAGATTTTTCACGACGTCCACACCACGCCGTTCGGCGAAATGCCCGGCCCGGAAGTTCAGGCGCAAATACTGGGCGCTCTTCTGCACGGCTCCTGGCTGACGGAAACATCATCGCAATTCAACCTCGCGCTCGCACTGGTCGCGGTGATTCTTGCGCTGGTCGTCTGTCTGTGGATTCCGCAGGCGTTGCTCAAATTTCTTTTGCTGATCGCAACGACCGTGGCCTTTTTTGTCGCGTGCCAGATCGCCTTCACACACAAGCTGGTCGTTCCCATGATGCCGTTTTTGTTTTGCTTCGTAGTGACCGGCTCGTTCGGGATGGTTTTTGAATACGCGCTGGAACAATTCGAGCGGCGGCGCTACCGCAACGTGCTCGACCGCTACGTTTCGGCCAACGTCGCCAAAACCATTCTCGAAGACCGCCGCTCGTTCGTGGAAGCCTTGAAGGGGCGCAAGCAGCCGGTGACGGTTTTGTTTTCCGACATCCGGGGCTTCACGACCATGACCGAAAGTTCCGACGCCGACAAACTGGTCGCGCAGCTCAACGAATATTTTTCCGACATGGTCGGCAGCGTTCTGCAACACAACGGCACGCTGCAAAAATTTATCGGCGACGCCATCATGGCCGTCTGGGGCGACACTTACAGCAAGGGCATCGAAACGGATGCACGCCGGGCGGTGACCGCCGCATTGCAGATGCGCGCTGCGCTAGCGAAATTAAATGAAGGCTGGAAGGAAAATCCTGACCGCGCAAAATTGTCCATCGGCATCGGCGTGAACCACGGCGAAGTCATCGTCGGCAACATTGGACATCCGAAGCGCATGGAATTCACCGTGCTCGGCGACGGCGTGAACCTCGCGGCGAGGCTGGAAAGCGCGACGAAACAATTTTACACGGACATCCTCGTCGGCGAACAGGTGGAAAAATTGACGCGCGACCAGTTCATTTACCGCACGGTGGATTTGCTGACCGTGAAAGGCAAAACGAAGCCGGTCGAAGTCTTCAGCCTTTTGGGCGACCGTTCGCAACCACCCTCCGCATGGCTGACGGTTTATCACGAGGCGATCAAACTGTATCGCGCCAGAAAATTTCCGGCGGCCGCCGCACGTTTTGAAGACGCACGAAGCCAGATGGGCGGCGAAGATTTTCTTTGCACCATGTATCGGCTGCGCTGCTCGGCTTATGAACAAAAACCGCCGCCGGAAGATTGGGACGGCTCGTTCACGCTGGCGGAAAAATGAGCGGCGATTTGCCGTGAAAATACAGGCGTAGTATAGTCAAATAATGTTTGACCCGTCCGCCTCATTAAATTAAAAATCAACCCAGTTAATGAGGTGAATCAGAAATCCTTCGAGTTATGAAAAAGTTGATTGTCCTGTCGTTGTGCTTCGGTTGCTTCGCCGCCGTTTCCACAAGTTCCGCCATTGATCTGAAACAGTCTAAAATCACGCAGGTCGTCAACGACGTGCAGATCATTTCCGCGACCGACCAGACGAAAAAGAACGCCGCGGTCAACGACATTTTCACCATGCCGGACATTCTCCGCACCGGCCCGGCGTCGCGCGCAGAACTGGTCGCTGCTGACGAGACCGTCACCCGCGTCGGCGCGAACACGATTTTTTCCTTCGACCCCGCGAACCGCACGATTGATTTGCAACAGGGCAGCCTGCTCTTCCATTCGCCGCACGGCAAAGGCGGCGGCACAATCCACACCGGCTCGGCCACAGCTTCGGTTCTCGGCACGACGCTCATTGTCACGACCACGCTGGGCGGCGGATTGAAAGTCATAGATCTCGAAGGCGAAGTGGAAGTGAAATTTCTCAACGGCTTGAGCCAAAGTCTAGATCCGGGACAGATGACTTTCATTTTGCCGGGTGGAAATCAATTCGCGCCAATCATTATTTTCCGCCTCGATGACCTTACCAAGAACAGTTTGTTGGTGAAGGGATTCAATCAGCCGCTGTCATCCATGCCTCTCATTTTGGACCAGGTTGAAAAACAAATTAAATTGATCAAGTCAGGCCAGGCGACCGACACGGGATTGCTCGTGGGCGACAGCGCGAATTCCAGCCAGGTTGAAGTGCTGGACATGAACACGATTGAATCAGCCTTCAATTCTTCAGCCGTGAATCTCGCTCTCGGAACGGACGCAACGATCAACCAGCCTTCGCTGACGAGCTCGACGATTCCGACTCCGCCAAATCACGTCTTCATCACCCAGCCATTCCTGCTTCCTGGCAACAATTTTTTTGCCGGGCTGTCATTCAGTGGGTTCGCCGCCCGCAACGTTTTCATCAACACGCCCGCCGCAGACTCGCTGACCGTGGACATGAGTCCTTATGCCGGTGAATCCGAATTTGACATGGTCGCTGCGAACAACTTGAACATTGACGGCTCGGTCAACTTCAGCGGATTTTCACCACAGACCAGCATTTACTTTTTCCTCGTTGCCGGAAATCAAATCTCCATCGCGCCGGGCTCCACCGTGGAAGCAGACCTCGGCAATTTTGGATTGATTGCTCCAGGTTCATTGACATTCGACGGAGTCAGCCTGCTGAACAACGCTGGAAATGTCGCCGTCACTTCCGGTTCAGACGTCACCATGGAAAACGACTCTTACATCCAGGCCCGCGGCAATGTGAACCTCAAAACCACGGGCAATATCGCCATGACCGGTTCCACAATCAACTCGGACAGCGCAACCCTGACATCCTCTGGCGGAACTTTGTCGCTTGACTCCAGCTCCCTGAACGCCGGCAGCTTTGCAATTCTTTCAGGCTCGAAATCAATCACCGTCAACAATTCCACCATCAACACCGATCCGGGCTCCGGCGGGGTCGCACTCAACTCAAGTTCCGGTTCGGTCACGGTGACCGGCACGTCCATCCAGGCGCATTACCTCTCGCTGAATTCCGGCGACGGCATTTTGCTGGACGCCAGCGGACAAACTCTTGCCGCAACCGGCGACGGCTCAACCGCAAATCTCACGGCTGTAAATACGATTACTGTCAACAATGCTGACTTCAGTTCGTTTGCACAACTTAACCTACAGGCCAATACTGTTACTCTCGTCAATGACAGTCTCGCGCCCATAACCAATGTTGGAACACTGACTGGCAATGTAAATGTCAACGGCTCGGCGGAATATGGCTGGTTCAACATAATCAATTGCAGTTGGGAAAACACGCCCATTACGAGCGCAAGCCAAGTCACGCTTTCAAGCGGGCCGGGCCGCACGCCCGGAATTTATTCCTACGCGATTGGCAGTCATGCCAATTAAGCATTGATGACGCCTAAAGCTGCGGGAAAAATTTCCATGACGATCAATAGAATCTTCGCCGTTGCCTCCTTGATCTTGGCCGGCGTCATTTCTTCACGCGCGCAACCCGCCGCCGTGCAGCAATTCCAAAACACGCAGCTCGCACAGCAACAACAGACCATCCTGACCAATCTGACCGTCGGCAAACCCACGCCGGAATTGTATCAGGGGGAAAATCTCGACGTCGGCCCGCAACGCATCCTGCGGATCAAGCCGCACGTGACTTATTTCGATGTTGTTGCCGACAGCCAGATTTTTTACACCGACGACGCCAATTTCGCACAGAACCCGGACATGATCGGCAGCGCGGTTTTTGTGAACACCATCCAGGTTGCGTTCGCGCCGCCGGCCATGAAATTCGGGCCGGGCAAATTCGCGCCCACCGTTGGTTTCGCCAGCCAATGGTATAATTACTGGAACAACAGGATTTCCTCGCTCGATTTCGAGGCGCAGACACTTTTCGGCGGCGGCAAATACACCATCGGCAACTGGCAGATTGGCGGCGGCGCGAATTACACACGCCTCGTAGACCAGTCGAGTTACGACCAGAGCTACGCCGAGATCATGCCGACCTTCGGCGTGCAGCGCGTTTTTCCCATCGGCGACAAAATGCTTTTGGCCGTCGGCGACCAGATTGATTATCACTTCACGGCGGTGCCGACGATGGATGGCCTGGTCCGCGGCGACATCAATGACCGCTTTGACGACACCGTCAGCCTTACCTTCAGTTGGGAATTGACGCGCCACCTGATCTTGCAACCTTTTTATCGCTTTCAATTTTCAAACTACAAGAACAACACCTTGCAGACCTCCGACCGCAACGATTATCTGCATACCTTCGGCGTCACATTAGCTTATTACTTCAACAAAAACTTGAGCCTGCGCACTTTCTTCAACTACAGCCGCAAGCTATCGGACGACACGTTCACGCCCGAATATCACGAATACGACGGCGGCCTCGGCGCATCGCTCGATTTCAAATTCTGAAAACATACATTTTTGAAAAAGCGCTTCGACTTGTCGGAGCGCCTTTTTTATTTTTAATCTGCGTTAATCTGCGTAATCTGCGGTTAAAGTATGAATGAACTTTTAATATCTTTGGCCGCTGGCGTTGTGGGTTCTTACCTCACTTATTATTTTACAAACAAATCAAAGAGGAACGAAGCCATCATCAAATACAAAGAGGAAAAAAATTCAAAACTCCTAATAAAGTTGCAAGGTTTTGTCGGCGTCACTGCAAACGGAAAAACAAAAAGAGAATTTTTTGAGGAACAGTATCAGTCTTGGCTTTATTGTTCAGATGAAGTGGTGCAAGCCATGAACCATCTGGTGAACCTTGTTATAGAAAATCGTGGAAAAGCACCAAATCCAGAAGAAGGCAGAAAAGCAGTCGGCAGCATTGTTTTGGCTATGCGTAAAGATTTACTTGGTAAAACGAATTTGGATTACAAAGCTTTCAGCTACACAGATGTTGTCTCGGATTGAAATTTTACATTTTTATTTTTTTAATTGAATGAAACCTCGCGTCCGATTCGCCCCATCGCCGACCGGTTACCTCCACATCGGCGGCGCGCGCACCGCGCTGTTCAACTGGCTTTACGCCCGGCACACCGGCGGCACTTTTATTTTGCGCATCGAAGACACCGACGCCGCGCGCAATTCGCAGGACGCCGTTGAAGTCATCCTGAGCGGCCTCCGCTGGCTCGGTCTCGACTGGGACGAAGGCCCGCTCACTGGCGACGCCACCGGCGCGAGCAAAGGAAATTGCGGCCCGTATTTCCAATCGCAACGCAAAGCCAACTACCTCGCGCGCGTCGAAGCGCTTTTATCACGCGGCCTCGCCTACGAACACGAAGGCGCGGTGAAATTCAAAATGCAGCGCGAACCCGTCACCATTCATGACCTCGTAGTCGGCGATGTCGTCCGCAAACTCACCGACCGCGAGGAAGTTGATCCCGACTTCGTCATCCTGCGTTCCGACGGACAGCCCGTGTTCCATCTCGTCAACGTCATTGACGATCTGGAGATGGACATCACGCACGTCATCCGCGGCGAGGACCATTTGAGCAACACCGCCAAGCATATCGCGCTCTTTCAAGCGTTCGGCGTCAAGCCGCCGCATTACGCGCACATCCCGCTCATCCTGAACGGCGACGGCTCCAAGATGAGCAAGCGCGACAAGGGTGCCTCGCTCACCAGCTACCTCGACGACGGGTTCCTGCCCGAAGCCGTGGTGAATTTCCTCTGCCTCCTCGGCTGGTCGCCCAAGGAAAACCGCGAGAAGCTCACGCTGGCCGAAACCATCGAACGCTTCGACCTGCCGCAGATTCTCCGGCACAACGCCAAGTTCGATTACGAGAAACTCCTCTGGCTCCAGGGCGAATACGCCCGCGAATTGAAGGACGACCGCTTTTACGAACTCGCCGTCCACGCCTTTGCGAAAGCCGGGATGGATACAAATAAATTTCCGCTCGCCTACGTCAAAGCCGCGCTCGACACCTGCAAAGGCAAATTCAAACTGTTCAACGAGCTGCCCGGTTACGCCGGGTTTTATTTCCAAGACAGCCTCCAATATAATCCCGATGACGCGAAAAAAGTTTTCATTCCCGAAAACAAACCGCGCCTCGAAAAACTCCGCGACGCCTTCGCCGCGCTGAACACCTTCGACGCCGCGACGCTGGAAGCCGCGTTGAAAGAAACCGCCAAGCAGCTTGGTGTGAAAGCCGGCGTGCTCATCCACCCGACGCGCCTCGCCGTCACCGGCAATCCCCACGGCCCGAGCCTGTATCATCTGCTCGAAGTTTTGGGCAAAGAAAAATCACTGGCGAGGATTGAGCGAGCAATAAAACTTAAATTTGAATAATTATTTTTGCTCCTCAAGCCATTTAGTAACTTCGTGGTCTCTGCGGGACCATATTTTCGGCTCGCTGCAATCTTCTGTGAAAGCGATGAATCCATATTTCAAATAATACATCAGCGACTCTCCATCTCCTGATTCAGTTTCAAAACACATCTGATACAAAACAGTTTGAAAATTAAATTGTTGGTGGAACACATTCATAATTCCACGAATAAGCACGAGCGCGTTTGTAATTTCTGAAACTTGAATCGTTGGCAAAGGGATTTGTTTCATCTGCCTTAAAAGATCGTTATGCGCTATTTTTTCGTCACGCCAAGTTTTGACGGCTTTCACTTTCCCTTTTAGTGCTATAATTTGCTGTGACACTTGATTTCGCAGACTTGCATCTTTAATTTCCGACACGAGGTTATCAAATGACAGGTTTTCTTTGACGATTGATTTAACTCTTGTTTTAGGTGGGTCTGTCAACCTAGAGATGGAAAGAAGAATATCAAACAACATCAAATTCCAGAGATAGCTGAAAAATACCGGCGCAGTTTCATTCAGCAATTTTACCTTCTCATCACTACCAAAAACCTGTTTGAAGTGTTTCCATTTGTAGTGCAATTGTCGCACTTCAGCGTCAATGGCTTTGATTTTGTTTTGAAACGTGTCAGACATTTTGACGTTTACGTTTTGGAGATATGCCCAAGCGCCGCAAACGGCTTGTGACACCATGATGGTCTATATTAAATTGCCGCCCAATTTCACGACAAGATTTCCCTTCGGAATAAAGTTTCAAACAAGCTTGATCCATTTCTTCTGGGCTATTAAAACCTAAAGATTTCCTGTTAAATTTTTCAAAGTAACCTTTCCGAATCGCATTGAATCTTTTTGGTGATTTTCTGGCGTTCAGGGCACAATTGACAAGCTTTTTATAAATTTCAGGTTGTTTCATAGCTGCTTTGAATGAAGCTACGCGCTTGGCTCGATTTTCCGGCAAAAGCAAAATTTTCTGCGAATTCTTTCTCCATTCAGGATTTGCTGCATGGCGGCGTTTCAATGCTTCAGAAACTTGCTTGCGTGAACTTTCTGTCCACACACCTCTGCGATAGCCCTTAAACCGTGCACTGACTCTTTGGCGCAGCGCTTGATTACTCCAAACTTTTGAGTTGGTTCTGCTTCTCGCTTCATTCTGCGCTTTGCTCCATTTGACTCCGCGCATTGACTCTGCTTTTGGGCGAGCGTTGAATCCTTTCTCGTAAGAATCAAAATGGTCAATCCAGAATTGTTCTGTCTCGATGAGTTTTTCTACAACGCCTTTTTCCAGCAGAATAAGAATGAAGGCGGATTGTCCGTATTTATTCCAAGCGTTCTGCAAATAACGTGAGTGGTGCTTCTTTGCCAGAAGTGCGCCCAAGTGCTGATAAAGTCGTGTCCGAATATCTTTTGCACTGCCAACATAAATTCGACCACTGGCCGTGTGCCGAATGCCATAAATGCCAGCGCAATTGAAAGCCGCTGGAAGGCGTTCGATAACGGGGCTTTCAAAATATGCCGACTGGTTTGGCATGAGCGAAGTTTAAGGACTGAAAATAAAATGAAAAGCGTCTTTGCCAAAACAATTCGTGAAATTCGCGTCAAAAAAATCCGTGTTTCATCCGTGTTCAATCCGTGGCTAAAATTTGCGGTTGAACGAAAACAATTTTTCCGGCAATAAATGTTCCGCGATTTGAACATGAACCGCCCAATTCAACTCCAATCCCGCATGAAATATCCGCTGCTCGCCCTCGCCCTGTCGCTCATCATCCTGTCCGGCTGTGGCAAGGAGGACGGTTTCAGGACGCTGTTTCATGAAGAATCGCTGTCATCCGGCCAGAAGGTCAAGGTCACAATGCTCGCGCTGGTCTGGGGCGGCCGACCGGGCGACGATGGCTGCACCATGGGCGGGGATTGCTTCCATCTGGAGTTCGTTTCCAACGACCCGAAGGCGGAGTTGCCCAAGCGGACGGCGGAAGCGCAGCAAGTTTTTGAGTTGATCCGTCCGATGTCGGAGCAATGGGGTTTCACGAACGCGGAAATGCTGGGATTCAAACAAATCGAACGCACGGGCGATTACGATTTGTTCGAGTTCGACCGGGGGACGAACGGCAACTGGTCGTGCACGCAAAAAACGATGTCGGTTTTCGCAAAATAATTTCTGGCAGCGGCCGTCCGGGAAACTTATCACGCGACATTTCACCAAAATAATTCGCGCCGGAAAAAAATTTCATTAAACTCCGCCGCGTGCACCAAACGATAGTCCACACGATTGAGTCCAAAGGCCATTACGCGCCGTGGCTGTTTCTCGCGCTGTTCGTGGCGTCGTCGTTCCTGATGATCTGGCGGCTGGAAGCGATGAGCGGTCGCGGTTTCGAAGGCACGGTGCTCGGCACGCTCGTCATGCCGTATTGCTCCGGCCTCGGAAATCTGATCTTCGCATTCATCCTCGGCCGCAACGGCGGCAACGGCGCGGATGTGATGACGAACTCGCTCGTCAACAATGTCACGAACATGACGCTCGTGCTCGGCCTGCCGGCGATCCTTTGGGGCATGCGCGTCCTGCCAAAAAAAAATCCACCGCGCAAGAACGGCAAGATGAACGTGACGCTCAAGATGTCGCTCAAGAAAAAACCCAGCGCCGCCGCAAAAACTCACGAACTCAACCGGCTTTCGCTTTTGCTGACGCTCACGGCGGTCCTGTTTTTCACCGGCGCGGTCTGGGCGTTCGGTCGTGACGGACAAATTGTCTTCAACGAAGGACTGGTTTTGGTCGGATTGTTTCTGTTCTGGCAGTGCTTCCACGTCGTTGACGTGCTCAAGCACAACGTCCGCCAGGGCAAGTCGCTGGGCTGGATGCTGCCGTTCGATCTGGCGCTGCTCGTGGTCGGCGCCTATGGAATTTATATCAGCACGGACTGGCTGGTGAACTGGATTTCGCACATCCACACCGGCTTCATCAGCGCAAAATATCTCGGCTGGTTGAGCGGCTGGCTGATGGTGCTGCCGAACGCGCTGCTGGCGGTTTATTACAGCTGGCGCGGCCAGCCGGAAACGGTCTATGCCTCGCAGGTCGGCGATTCGCACGTTTCGATCCCGCTCTGCATCGGCGTCTACGCGCTGTATCACACGATGGTCATGCCGCCGTTTTTTCACGCGGCGATGTTCATCCTGCTCGGCGCGACGCTGGTGCATTTTTTCTGCGTCGCGATTTTCGGACAATTGCCGAAGTTCGTCGGCTGGATTCTCGTCGCGGCCTACGGAATTTTCCTTTGGAAGGGACTGCTCGGCTGAAATCCCGCGTCGAAATCAGGAATCTTTTTTCAGGAACTGCGTGTCCGGAGAAACCGCCAGCGGTCTAGCCCGCAGCTTGTCGCCCAATTCCGCAAAGGACACCTGCGCGTTGAGCCATTTCGGATCCTTGGCGATGGTGTCCATGGATTCGCGCGTGTTGTTGCAGATCAGGTAAATCGCCGGGCCCAAAACCATGAACGCCTCGAACCGCGTGCCCGTGCCGTGCCGCGCGAACGCAAAATCGCCCGCGCCATAATTCGCGTCGAGCAGTTCCGAACGCAACGCACCAAGGTCGTTCGCAAAATTTTTCAGGAAATCGTCGTTGCGCGGGCCGACGTAGGCCAGCACGCGCGCCCTGTTTTCCGCCAGCGAGACGACCGCCCACTCGTCGAAGACGGTTTTGCCGTAGCGCGCATCCATCTGCCCCGCGCACGCCTTGATGAGACTTTTTACTTCGTCCAACGTCATAATGGCTTTTGGAGAAAAGCAAGTTTGCTGCCGCGAAACAAGGGAATTCCAAAAATCGGCGCGCGGAGCATTGCCCCGCAACCGGCAAATCCATATCCTGCCGTAAATCATGCGCCCGCCAACGCCGCCAGAAAATCAATCCGCGCCCGCCTCGGGCGGGATTTTTTTGACGCAGGCCCACCGGCTGTCCACTTTTTTGCTCGCCGCCGCGTTTGCGCTGGTGTTCGTGAAACTTTTCATCCCGATGGATTCCGGCTGGCCGGAGGCGCTGCTGATTTTGCTGGCAACCATCGGCACGGTCATCGCACTTGCGCGGCATTTGCCGCTGCAAAATGTTTTGCTGGCCGCATTTGGCATCGCGCTCATCGGCGGCGCAGCGTCCGCCATCGGCGCGGCCAGCGGAATCCCGTTCGGCCAGTTCACGTTCAGTTCGGAGGCCGGGCAGAAAATTTTCAAGACGCTGCCGTGGGCGATGCCGCCGGTCTGGATCGTCGTCGTTTTGAATTCGCGCGGCATGGCGCGGCTGGTTTTGCGCCCGTGGCGGAAAATCCGGACCTACGGTTTCTGGCTCATCGGACTGACGGCGGTGTTGACGACGCTGTTCGACCTGGCGTTCGACCCGTTTGCATCGCGCGTGAAACATTGCTGGTTCTGGATGCCGACGCAGTTTCCGGTCGCGTGGCAGGGCGCGCCGCTCGTGAACTTTTTGGGCTGGGCGTTTGTGACGCTGCTGATCCTGGCGTTCATCACGCCAGCGCTCGTCAACAAACAATTGAGCAGGCGCAGCGTGCCGGATTTTCATCCGTTCGCCGTCTGGCTCGGCGCGATCCTGCTTTTCGCCATCGCATCCGCATGGCACGGGCTTTGGATTTCCGCCGCCGTGGACGGGATCATCGGGGCTGTCACGGCGATTTTTTCGGTTCGCGGCGCAAAATGGTAGTTGAATCGCCGGTAGTTTCCCGCCGAGTGATTTTTAAGCGCGCCACGCGCGGGCCTTCCACTTCCTCCACGCGCAATTCGTGATTTCCAACCGCCAATGCGTCGCCGGACTTCGGAAAACCGCCGAACTTTTGCGTCAGCCAGCCGCTCGCGGTCGCGACGCTTTCGTCATGCGGCACTTCGCCGATGATTTTTTCCAGCTCGTGCAACGGCAGTGTGCCGGCGACTTCCCAGATATTTTCGCTCTTGCGGACGAACTGCGTCGCCTCCGAATCGAACTCGTCCTGAATCTGGCCGACGAGCGCCTCAAGCGCGTTCTCCAAGGTCGCGATGCCAACCGTGCCGCCGTATTCGTCCACGACGATTGCGAAGTGCAATCTCCGCTCGAGGAACATCTGCAGCAATTTTTCCAGGCGCGCGGTTTCGGGGACGTAAATCAATTTTCGCGCCACGGGCAATAAATCCGCTGCCGTCCGCGCCTTGTCGCCCAGCGCGTAAAGATCCTTGATGTGGACGACGCCGAGTGTTTTGTCCAGATCGCCGCCTTCGCAAAGCGGGAAGCGCGAGTAACGCGTTTTTTCCTCGAGCGCGACGCATTCGCCGATCGTAGCGGCGGTGTTGAACACGTTGATTTCATGGCGCGGGCGCATGACTTCGCGCACGGCGCGATGGCGCAAATCGAGCGCGTTGAGGATCAGGTTGCGCCCGCCCGGCGCGTCCTGCGCCGACGCGAGCACGAGGCGCAATTCCTCCTCCGAATGCGCGTCATCCGCCTGTCCGTCCGGCTGGATGCCGATTTTTTTCAAAAGAAAGCGCGCCGCGTGGTTCAGCAGGCGGTTGAACGGATAAAGCGCGAGATAAAACCAGCGCAACGGATGCGCCGTCCACAACGCGACGGGCAGCGGCTTCTGGATCGTCAGCCATTTCGGTGCGAGCTCGCCGACGGTGATGTGAAAAAACGTCAGCGTGCTGAAACCGATGGCGAAGGAAATAGATTCCTGCAACGCGACGGAATGGACGCCGAGCATGAGAAGTGCCGGCGAGAACAATTGCGTGAAAACAGGCTGGCCGATCCAGCCCAGGCCGAGGCTCGCCATCGTGATGCCGAGCTGCGTCGCGCTCAAATAGGAATTGAGATGCCGGACGATGTGCCGCGCCATCCTCGCGCGCCGCGAGCCCTTGGCCACGAGGATGTCCAGTTGCGTTTCGCGGATGCGGACGAGCGCGAATTCGGCGGCGACGAAAAATCCGTTCAGCAGCACGAGCGCGAGCACGGCCAGAATCTTCAGAGCAATTAAAATGAAGTCGTTCACAATTTCATCTCGCCAAAAATCACCTTCAAAATGTCTTCCAGACTCACGACGCCGATTTCGCTGCGGTCGCTCGCGAGCACGATGGCCAGGCGCTGCCGCTGCCGGGCGCGTTGCATCAGGCGCAGCGCGATCTCCAGCCGCATCTCTTCGTTGAGAAACAATGCGGGCGCGATGTGGGCGGCGACGGGCTTTTGCAGATCCAGATCGTCGCGGAACAGCAGCGGGCCGATCGCGAGCAGCCCCGCGATCCGTTGCTGGCCGTCGCGCATTTCCCAGACCGGCAGGCGCGAGAGATGGCGTTCGCGCGCCAGCGCCAGCGCGTCGCCGAGCGGCGTCTGCTTTTCAACCATGACGGTCTGCGCGAGCGGCGTCGCGATCTGGCCGAGCGTGAAATTTTGCAGGTCGAGCACGCGGTTGATCATCGCGCGTTCGTCGCTCGTGAGCGACTGCGCGGATTCCTGCATGACCGCGCGCATCTCCTCGCGGTTGCCGAACAGCCGCCCCGTGAACGCGCGCCCGCCAGTCCAGCCGAGCACGAATTTTGAAAATCCCTCGACGAGCGCGACGAGCGGGCGCAAAACAAAATGCACGAGCCGGAAAATGTTCGCCGCGCCGAGGCACAATTGGTTGGGATGCGCACGGAACAGCATTTTCGGCAGCAGATCGAACAGCGCGTAAAACAAAAAGACGACCACCGCGAAAATCACGATGATCAAGACGCGCTGTCCCGCGAGTTGCACATGCAATTCCGCCACCGTCCAGCCGAGCACAAGAAAATTGGCGAGCGTGTTGCCGACGAGAATCGTCCAGAGAAAATTTTCCGGGTTTTCGAGAAAGCCGTGGAGCAGCTTGGCCGAAGGCTTACCCGCGCGCGCCAGCCGCCGCACATGCAGGCGGCTCAACGCGAGCACGCCCGCCTCCATGCCCGACAGCAAAAACGACAGCATCAGGCAGACGACGAGGATCAGCCAGTTGAGGATGTCCGGGTTCATTTCATTTGTTGCACGATCAATTCGCGCACGCGCCGTTCGTCGGCGGCCTGCGCGGTGAATTTCAGCCCGCGAAACGTCGCGGATTCACCGGCCTCCGGCACGACGCCGAGCAGATGCGTGAGCAGACCGCCCAGCGTTTCAACCTCGGCCACGTCGCCGAGCGCGGGAAATTCCCGGCGGAAATCGTCCAGCCGCATCGTGCCGCTGACGCGCCAGTGGCCGGGCGCGAGTTTTTCCATCACGAAGCCTTCCGGCTGCGTTCCGACCCGGATTTTTCCGACGAGCTGGCCCAAAATATCCTCCATCGTCACCAATCCCGCGACGCCGCCAAATTCATCCAGCACGACCGCGAGGCCGCGATGCTGCTTTTGCAGGCTCTTAAAAAGTTGCAGCAGGTTCATCGTCTCCGGCACGCACGACGGAAATTCAATCGCGTCCGCCAGGTCGATTTTCGGGTCGAGCAGCAGCGCGCGCGTGTTCAAAATCCCGACGATGGTGTCCGGCGTCTCGTCGTAGATCGGCAGGCGGCGGTGCTTGAATTTTTTTGCGGCGGCAATCATTTCCTCGACGCTCGCCTCGTCGGAAATGCACGCCATGCCTGCGCGCGGGCGCATCACGTCGCGCGCCATGCGCTGGTCGAGGCTGATGATTTGCAGGATGATTTCCTTTTCGGACTCGGCGAGCGTGCCCTGCTGGTAGGCCATTTCGAGCAGCTCGTGATATTCCGCGTCGGCGAGCGCGGCCTGCGGCCTGGCCGATTGCGGCGCGGCCAGTTTCAAAATCGCCCCGTCCAGTTTTTGCGCGACGCGGCGCAGCGGCGTGGTGATTTCCTGAAAAAGCAAAAGCAGCCAGCCGACGCGCCACGACCAGCGTTCGGGACGGCGCACGGCCAGCGTCTTGGGAAAAACCTCGCAGACGATGAGCGTCAGCGCGAGCAGCGCGACGACCGTGAACACGAGCGGCCATTCGCCATTGAAGACCATGCGCAGCGCGACCGCGAGCAGCGCGGCGTTGGCGAACGTGTTGCCCAGCGCGAGCGTCGCCAGCAAATCCTGCGGGCGTTCGAGCAGGCGCGCGACGATTTTGGCCGCGCGCGGGTGACGCTCGGCCAGTTGTTGCGCCTGCCATTTGCCGAGGGAAAAGAGCGCCGTTTCCGCCAGCGCGAAAAAGAAACTCGCGCCCGCGAAGAGAAGAATCGCCGCCATCGCCGGTTCCATGCGCGGAGTGTGAGGGAAAAATGGCGCAGGAAAAAGGAGAAATGGCGAATTGCTTTAAGCTCGACAATGTTTAGTGGCGAGAGTAGGCAAAAGGCATGAACGCGATGTCGTTATCTCTAACTAATCTTATTCACGATTCACTCGCCACTGTAATGTGTTTTTGCTTATCACGCGAAAAAACAGGTCAAATGCTCGAACATACATTTAAAGGAGAATGGAAATATCTTCGCAAGGTGGTTTTTGACCGAGCCGAACAACAAGCAACAAAAGCGATGTTAGAATTGGCGTTGTTTTTGCGAATTCTCGATGATAACGAAGGTTATTCAAAAAGAGAATGGAAAGAAATAGATTGTGGCAGTCTGTTCAACCGAGACGGAACGATTTCAGATTTAAACGCACGAGAAATTGCCAATAAAATCATTCATGCTAAAAACTATTCTTGGAACGAAAAAAGCCCAATCGGCATGGATCGTGGCCCTATATTAATTTGCTACGGACGTGGAAATGAAAATTGGGAGAAAGCGGAAATAGAAATTTTCACCGTCGCTGCAATTTGCGGTCAGTTAATTTCATAATTTACCCTTCCAAAACCGCCGTGGCCGCCGCGTAATGTTCCGTGTGGCTCAAGCTGATGAGCAGTTGCTTTGCGCCACGCGATTCAAACAGTTTTTTCCCCTTGCCGTGCAAGACCACGAACGGCTCGCCGGATTCCTTGCGGCGGATTTCGATGTCCTGCCAGCCGAGTTGTGCGCTGATGCCCGTGCCGAACGCCTTGGAAACCGCCTCCTTGGCCGCAAACCGCGCCGCAACGAACGGCGCCGAATCCTTGTGCGAGAGGCAATAGGCGATTTCGTCCGGCAGCAAGATCCGCTGCCCGAAACGCTCGCCGAATTTTTCGAGCGACGACCTGATGCGCGCCACTTCGATGATGTCTATGCCGGTGCCGAGAATCATGCGCGGTAATCTTTCATCAAGTTCAGCATTTCTTTGACGGCTTTTTCCAGCCCGACAAATACCGCGCGGCTCACGATGCTGTGGCCGATGTTCAATTCCACCAAGTGCGGCACGCGGAAAAGCACCGGCAGATTTTCCAGATTCAATCCGTGCCCGGCGTTCACCTTCAATCTGAGCGCGTGCGCCTGTTTCGCGCCGGAAATCAGGCGCTGCAATTCAATTTCGGATTTCGGATTTCGGATTTCGGATTTTGAAAATGTTTCCGCGAACTGGCCGGTGTGCAATTCAACGAACTGGCTGCCGGTCCGCGCGCCGGCTTCAATCTGATTTTCGTCCGGCGTGATGAACAAACTGACTTCAATCCCCGCGTCGTTCATTTTTTTGCGCATCTCGGTCAGGGATTTTTCGGCGGCGACAACGTCCAGCCCGCCTTCGGTCGTCACTTCCAGCCGCCGCTCCGGCACGATGCAGACGATGTCCGGTTTCAGTTTCAGCGCGATGGAAATGATTTCCGGCGCATTGGCCATTTCCAGATTCAACCGCGTCTTGACGGTTTCGCGCAATTTCCAGACGTCGCGGTCCTGGATGTGCCGCCGGTCTTCGCGCAGATGCGCGGTGATGCCGTGCGCGCCCGCGGCCTCGCAAATCTTCGCGGCCTCGACCGGGTCAGGCCCGCCAAATCCGCGACCGCGATAACGCGCCTCGCGCAATGTGGCGACGTGGTCGATGTTGACGCCGAGCTTGAGCATAAATCAGTGGAGCAAAAACGGCGGCGCGGAAGTTGCGCCGGGTTTTTGCGCGGGCACCGGCCGCTTGAAATTCGCCGGACGCGATGGCAAGCGCAAATTGCAGCCGGGAAAATCAGGCGCTTCGAGCCAGTTCGCCAGCGCGATAAATTCCGGCGCCGTCAAGCCGCCGGGCGCTTTGCGCACGAAGGCCAGTTCATCCGGCGCGGTCTGCGTGATTTCCGTGATGCCGTTGCCGAGCGAAGGTGCAATCTGGTTGAGCCATCTGTCGGCGGCGGACTGCCCGGCAAGTTGCCGGTGCTGCGAGATCAGGAGCGCGAGCTGCGTCAGTTGCGGCAATTGTTTCAAACGATCTCCGGTCATTTCCCAGTGATAGTAGACCAAATCGGGACGGTTGAGTTGCGCGAAAAATCCCGGCGGCAGCAACTTTGAACGCGGCGTGTTCGGAAAAAATCCGCCGAACAGAAAATCACCCGCCGGTTCATGCAACGGTTTTGCGAACGGCGACACGAACGGCACGCCGCGCCATTCAATCTGGTCGTTCGTTGTCACTGCGGTCAATTTGAAGGGCGTTAACGGACTGGCTGGCGGAGCGGTCGTCGGGGGAACGGCGGACAGTTTTGCGCCGAGCTGCGCGAACGCGTTTTCGGCATCCGGCACGGGCGCGGCGGCAAAAGTCTGGAACGGTATAAGGGGCAGCGCCCAGATGAAAACCTGGTCCGGCGGCGGCGAAATTTCATACGACTGCGCCCAGCTTTGCCGCGCCAGCCACGGCGCGAAACCGCGCGCCGCCGTGAAACTGTCAAACGGCGCATGAATCGTATTTGTCGGCATCCGCCATTTTTCGAGCGGCGGCAAGGGCTGCGACAAAATGAAATCCCCATTCAAATGAAAATAGCCGTTGAGTCCGGTGGCTTGCATTCGAATTTTTGGGAAATCAAATTTCGCCAGCGCCGGAAAAATCTGCGCCAATAGCGGCCAGTTCAAATCAACGTTAAACCAGCCGGCATCAGCAGCAGAAATTTTTTGCGGGAGGCTGTCGGCAATCTTTTGACCATCCTCGTTGCAATCAAAAACCAGCCACCCGACGGATTCCTTGAAAGTTGCCGACGTAAAAAATGGCGACAGGTTCGCGCGCCAGAATTGCGCGCGGCTGCCGTCCAGCTTGACCGCCAGCGCGACTCCGGGTTTGCCGTCCACTGCGACGCGCGCCTCAAGAAACCACGAGGTCTTTTCCAGATCGCCAAGCAAAGGCCGCAGTTTCGCCGCCCCGCCGGGGACATTCGCGCCCGTTTTTTGCCCCAACCAGCCGGCCAGCGCGACGGAAAGTTTGTCCAGCGTCTGCCCGCGCAACGCCCGCGCCTCGGCGGAGCAAAATTCATTTGTGAACGCGAGGGAATTCGTGTCGGCGGAAATCTTTTCCGCGCCGGCAAAATAAATCCGCGCGATCAAATCCGGCTGCATCGGCGATGCCTGAACCTCCGCCGCAAAAAACACGGCGCCAGCCAAAATCAAAAAAGAGTTTTTCATCAAGGGTCTTTTCTGTGCCAAATCCGGCGCCACTTTGCAAATTCAATCACATTCTGATTGCCCAGCCACGCCTGTTTCAGCTTTCATTCGTCATGCCCAAATTTCGCGTATTCCTCAAATACTGGCTCCCGCCGCTGCTCTGGATGATGCTGATTTTTTCCGCGTCCGGCGATTCGCATTCCTACGAACATTCCTCGCGCCTCGTCGAGCCGCTCCTGCGCTGGTTGTTCCCGAAAATGTCGCAGGCAAACATCGCGGAAATCCACCACCTCATCCGCAAATGCGGTCATCTGACCGAATACGCCGTGCTCGCGTTGCTGCTCTGGCGTGCGCTGAAGAATCCGGCAAAAAATAATTTGAACAAATGGTCGTGGCCCGAAGCCGGCTGCACGCTCTCGATCGTTTTTCTCTACGCGGCCAGCGATGAATTTCATCAAATCTTTGTGCCCACGCGAACGCCGCGCGTCACGGACGTGATCATTGACACCGTCGGTGGCGCAATCGGCCTGCTCGCGCTCTGGATTTTCCACCTTCGCCGGAAACAGAAACCGCAAAACCAACCGTGAAACGCCCGCTCGTCGCCGTCGTTTTCTGCTACGCGACAGGTTTGCTCCTCGCCGGAATTTTTCAACCGCCGCTGGTTACGTTATTTGCCGTTTCATTCTTCGTCCTCGTCCTCGCCTTCATCCTTGAAAAATTCCGCCCGGTTTTGATTTGCCTCCTGCTCGCGCTTGCCGGCTGGACCAATCTGGTTTTTCACACGGCGGTCATTTCGCCCAACGATTCGCGGAACTTGATTGGAAACGAAGCTGAAATCGTTTCCGTTCGCGGAATGTTGACGCAAACGCCGCAAATAAAAATTACCGGACGCGATGGCGAACCGGCTGAACACTCGCTCGCACAACTTCGGGTCACGGAACTTCGCCACGGCAAAAACTGGCGGCCCGCGCTCGGTGAAATCATTGTTTCAACGCCAAACGAGCTTCCGGCAAGTTTTTTTGCCGGACAATCCGCCGAAATCTCCGGCGTCATCGCACGGCCGTCACCGCCGCTCGCTGAAGGGCTTTTCGACGACCGCGATTATTTGCAGACGCGCGGCATTTTTTACGAACTCAAAACCGGTTCGACGAACGACTGGCAATTGCGTGAACCCATTTTAACTTCACCGCCGCTCACCGACCGATTTTTGAACTGGTCGAAACGCACCCTTGCGCTCGGTCTGCCGGCCGAGGATGAGCCGCTGCGACTTTTATGGGCGATGACGCTCGGCTGGCGCACGGCGTTCACCGGCGACATCGGCGATCCCTTTTTGCGCGCCGGCACGATGCACCTGTTCGCGATCGACGGCCTGCGGATCGCGCTCATTTCCGGGATGCTTGTCGCGCTGCTGCGCGTGCTGCAAATCTCGCGGGCGTGGTGCGGCTTCATCGCAATCCCGGCAATCTGGTTTTACACAGCCGCGACCGGCTGGGAATCGTCCGCCATCCGCGCGTCCGTGATGATGACCATCGTCCTCGGCGGCTGGGCGCTGAAACGACCCAGCGATTTGATCAACTCGCTCGCCGCCGCCGCATTCATCATTTTGCTGTGGGAACCACGCCAGATTTTTGAAGCCAGCTTTCAACTTTCATTTTTCGTCATGCTCGTCATCGGCCTTTTGCTGCCGCGAATGAACAAGATTTCCGACAAACTTTTGCGCCACGACCCGCTTTTGCCGGACGACTTGATCCCAAAATGGCGGCGTGCTTTGGTTTCAATCTCAAGGATTCTCTCGCGTTATTTTTCGCTTTCGCTCGCCGCATGGCTCGGCTCGATTCCGTTGAGCGCGCTGTATTTTCACCTGTTCAGCCCGGTTTCGCCGCTCGCAAATTTGATCGCCGTGCCGCTGGGCACGCTCGCGCTGATGAGCAACCTCGGCAGCCTCGTCTGCGGTGCGTGGCTGCCGCAAGCGAGTGTCTTGTTCAATCACAGCGCGTGGTTTTTCATGTCCGCGATGACCGATGCGAGCGAATGGTTCACCAAAATTCCCGGTTCGTATTTCTATGTGCCCGCGCCGTCGTGGATTTCAATCGGAATTTATTATTCAGCTCTTGTTGTCATTTTGAGCGGCTGGCTGAAAACAGCCCGAAGAAAACTTTTCTGCACGGCAATTTCAATTTCGATCGCCGCAGTTTATTTTTGGTGCTGGGAAAATTCACGCGACGAAATCAAATTGACAGTTTTGCCGCTCAACGGCGGGCACGCCGTCTTCGTGGACGCCGCCGGACGAAAAAACGACTGGCTTGTGGACTGCGGCGACGAAAGCGCGGTCGGGTTCGCGCTCAAACCATTTCTCCGCGCGCAAGGCGTGAACCGGATTCCACGTCTCGTTCTGACGGAGGGCGACGCGCTGAACACCGGCGGCGCGGAATTGCTGAACCAGCTTTTCGGCATCGGCGAGCTTTGGACAAGTCCGGTTCATTTTCGCTCCGGCACTTACAATGAAATTGTTTCTGAATTTGAACAGGGTGGCCGTCCGCTGGGATCGCGCCACAAAATTTTCAATTGCGGTGACAACATCGGCTCCTGGCAAATTTTATGGCCGGCGGCGGCGAATGATTTTCCGCGCGCAGACGACAACGCTCTCGTGTTGCTCGGAAAATTTTCCGGCGCAAAGATTTTATTATTGTCCGATTTGGGGCGCGACGGCCAAAGCGCATTGCTGGAACACACGAATGATTTGCTCGCGGACATCGTCGTCGCCGGCATGCCGAACGAAGGCGAACCGCTGTGCAACGCGCTGCTTGACGCGGTTCAGCCGAAAATCATCATCATCGCCGACTCGGAATTTCCGGCAAACCGCCGCGCCAGCCGCGAACTGAAGGAACGATTGGCCGGGCGAAGTGTGCCGGTGATTTTCACGCGCGATTCCGGCGCGGTGACGATTCTTGCAAATAAAAACGGCTGGCAGTTGCGGACGATGGACGGACAAAAATTCAGCTCCGGCGCTTCGTCAAACTGACGGAAACGTGCCGCGCCTGCTGAACCGGAAATTTTTTCACCTCGACCGTGACGTTTTCGGATTTGAATTCGGACAAAATCATTTCGCAAATGTCGGCGGCAAGTTTCTCGATCAATCTCCAACTGCGTCCGTCGCCAAAATTCAAGAGTCGCTGCGAAACGGCGAAATAATCAACCGTGTCGGCGATTGAGTCTGTTTGCACGGCGGCTGAAAAATCAAACTCCATTTCGACCGTCAGCAGCAGGCGCTGCGGACGGGCGCGCTCCTCGTCCGGCACGCCGACGCAATAAAAAACCCCCAGATCAACGATGGATATTTTGGACACGGCCTTTTCCGATTTTGGGTTTGATGTTTTTCAGAACCGCCCCGACCAGAATTTTCGTGGGCTTGTTCAGCTTTAATTTTTTCGCTTCGGCCAGCTTGACCCAGCGGAATTCGCGGCCTTCTTCGTTCAATGCCACGCGCGGATTTTTCCCGGCGCAGCGGCAGGTGTAATTCAGCAGGACAAAATGCGCGTCGCGGTAAAATTCCTTCGAATGGATGCAGTCCTGCACGAGGACAAATTTTATGTCCGAAATTTTCAGGCCGGTCTCTTCGAGGATTTCGCGGCGCAGCGCGGCCTCGGAGGTTTCGCCCCACTTGATTTTGCCGCCGGGAATTCCCCAGAGGTTCGACCATTTATGCGTGCGGATCATCAGCGCCTCATCCTTGGAATTGAAAATCAGCGCGCCGACGGTCGCGAGCGGCGGCGGCGTTTCCTCAAGTTTTTTTGCGAGCGGCTTGAGGTGCAAAAAATCATTCTGCTCCAGCACGCCGCGCAATTCGCGGAGGTGCTCGACGATCAAATCCGGTTTCGCCATGCGAAGCTGCTCCAGCGTGTTGTAGCCGGTCAGCACGGCGCAGGAATGGACGCCGCCATGCCTGGCCGTCTCGATGTCGTGCTCCATGTCGCCGATAAAAAGCGTTTCGTCCGGCTTCAAGCCGTTTTCGCGCAAAATTTCGTGGATTTTTTTCCGCTTGTCCCAGACATCGGTGTAAGGCCTGTCGAGAAAGGCGTCGAAGCCGGTGACGCGGCATTGCGCCTTGAAATGGTCGGCGTGGATGGTGCTCAAGAGAAACGTGCGGAAGTTTTTCGCGCGGCAGAACTCGAGAAAATCGCGCGCGTGCGGCAGTTCGCGGACGGCGGTTTGCGCACGTTTGAACTCGGCGTGGAACCAGTCCTCAAGCTGCGGCATCGGTACGCCCGGCGTGTGGCGGTTGTAAAACTTCGTGAACGGCAGGGAAAATTCCGCGCGGAATTGTTCGAGCGACATCTCCGGCTTGCCGGACTGCGCCAGGACATAATTCGAGGCCTTGAAAACGGCGGGCAGGTCGTCCACGAGCGTGCCCGACCAATCGAAGATAATGTTGCGGATCACGGGGAAAAATTAACCACAAAGGCACCAAGGCACAAAGAGAAACAAAAACTTTGTGTCTTCGTGTCTTGGTGGTTAAAAATCATTGATGCTCATCGCGTTCAACAAACCGTTCGGCGTGCTGTCGCAATTCACCGGCGACGGCTCGCCCAACCGCGCGCTGGCGGAATTCGGTTTTCCGAAGAATGTTTATCCCATCGGCCGGCTTGACGCCGATTCCGAAGGCTTGCTGCTTTTGAGCGACGAGCCGGAATGGAACGAACGATTGCTGCATCCGCGCCACGCGCACGGGCGCGAGTATTGGGCGCAGGTGGAAAAAATCCCATCGCCGGAAATTTTGAAGAAATTGGAAAAGGGAATTTTTGTCCAAGGCCGGAAAACCCTGCCGTGCCGCGCATGGATTTTAGAACCGCAGCCGGAGGTAGGGCGCGCAGTCCTCTGCGCGCCGCACACCGATGGCGCGCACGGAGTGGCGCGCCCTACCTTGCCGCCGCGTATCCCGCCGATCCGTTTTCGTAAAAGTGTTCCGGATTGCTGGATCGGTTTGGAATTGATTGAAGGAAAAAATCGTCAGGTTCGCAAAATGACCGCCGCCATCGGCCATCCAACATTGCGGCTGGTGCGCGTGCGGATCGGAAATTTCTGGCTGGGCGATTTGCCGGCCGGACAGTGGAAAATCCTCAACGAGCAGGAACGTGCTTTAATTGACGCGGCGGATTTGCAGCAGTAATTTACCCGCATGACAAGTGTTGCCGACATTGAACCGATTGGGCAATTGAAAGTCCGTCCACCGATGGCGCATGAAAAATTCACGCCATTGGCCAGGGAAATTTTCGCGCTCAAGAAGCAGCTCAACGCCGTCATCCTCGCGCACAACTACCAGGTGCCCGAAATCCAGGACGTGGCGGATTTCACCGGCGATTCGCTCGGCCTCGCGCAGCAGGCGGCCAAGACGGACGCGGATGTGATCGTGTTCTGCGGCGTGCATTTCATGGCGGAGACGGCGAAAATTTTGAACCCGAACAAAATCGTGGTGCTGCCGGACAAGGACGCAGGCTGTTCGCTGGAAGAAAGCTGTCCGGCGGAGAAACTGGCGGCATTGCAGGCGACGAACCCGAATTTCTGGACGATCGCCTACATCAATTGCAGCGCGGCGGTGAAGGCGCTGTGCGACGTGATCGTGACGAGCGGAAACGCGGAACGCATCGTCAACGCCGCGCCGAAGGACAGGGACATCCTGTTCGTGCCCGATGAAAATCTCGGCCAGTGGGTGATGGAGCAAACCGGAAGACCGATGACGTTATGGAAGGGAAATTGCTACGCGCATGTGGAATTTCGCCGCGAGAGTTTGCTTAAGGTTAAAAACCAATTCCCGGAAGCGAAGGTTGTCGTCCATCCGGAAAGCCTGCGCGAAGTGCGCGATCTGGCGGATGCAATTTGCTCGACGGAAAAGATGATTTTGTATTGCAAAAATGATCCGGCGAAAAAGTTCATCATCGTCACCGAATCGGGAATCATCCACCGGATGCAAAAGGAATGTCCGGGCAAGGAGTTTGTCTGCGCGCCGACATTTGACGCGATGCGCGCGCCGGCGGACGGCTGCCGTTGCAGCGAGTGCAAATTCATGAAGATGAACACGCTCGAAAAGGTGCGCGACTGCATGAAAAGACTTTCGCCGCGCGTGGAGTTGCCGCCGGAAATCATCAAACGCGCGCGACTGCCGATTGAGCGGATGCTGGAGATTTCGGCCAAACCGCTGGAAAATGCGGGCTGATTCCACGCAAAGGCGCAAAACCCGCAAAGTTTTCTTGCCCGCGCTTTCAGCATTTCCTTCCGCAGAAATTTCCGTCGTAGGTTTTTGAATGTTACGAAGCGGCGGGTTTTGTCACGCAATCGTAACAATTCCGCCGCATGGTTGTAACAACGTGGTTTCATCCTGTCATCGAACTTTGAAGCCAACAACCATGAAAAAATCCAAAAAACAAACCCACACGAAAGTTGCATTGTTTGCCGGCGCCACGGCGCTGATGGCTCTCACCCCGAACATCCACGCGCAATCGTCCGTGGACGCGCTGCTCAACAAGCTGGAGCAGAAAGGCGTCCTGACCGTGGACGAGGCAAGGGAATTGAGGGCGGAGAACGATACGAATTCCCTGGCGGACTTCAACACGGCGATGAACTCCCGGTTTCCCATGCCGGACTGGGTGACGGGTTACAAATTGAGCGGTGATTTTCGCGGCCGGTTTGATGATTTGACGACGGACAATCCGGCCACGGCAGACCGGATGCGCTGGCGTTATCGCCTCCGCGCAGGGCTGACAATCTCGTTGAAGGATGATTTGGAAGTGGGGTTCCGCCTTGCTTCGGGTGAACCGGCAAATTCGAGCAATACAACAGGCGGCAATCCCCTGTCGAACAATTCCACGCTACAGGACGATGGCACGAAAAAATTCCTCTACGTTGACACAGCTTACGGCAAGTGGACGGCGATCAACAACGGAACGTGGATGCTGTCGGGAACCTTCGGCAAGATGGACAATCCGTTTCAATTGACGCCGATGGTGTTTGACCCGGACTTGACGCCGGAAGGCGGGGCGCTTCAGGGCAGTTACAAGATCAATGATAAAAATTCGCTGGTGTTCAATGGCGCGGCATTTGTGCTGGATGAAGAAAAAACCTCCAGCCACGATCCGTTCATGTATGGCGCACAATTGATTTGGAATGCGAACTGGACTTCGAGGCTGCTAACCTCGCTCGGCATCGCGGCATTCGATATTGTCAACAAGGAAAGCCTGACGACGGGGAATGTTCCTTACATCAACCAAGGCAATACTCTCAACGTCACGGGATCGTTGGTGAATAATTACAATCCGATCATCGCGGACGCCAGTGTGACATACAAGTTGGACAGTTTCCCGCTCTACAACGGCGCGTTCCCCATCAAGCTCGCGGGCGAATACATGGACAATCCGGGCGCGAGCAGCGACAACAAAGGCTACTGGGGCGGCGTCACGCTTGGCAAATCCGGCAAAAAAGGACAGTGGGATGTGTCTTACCGTTACGAATACCTCGAATCCGATGCCTGGTTTGACCAGATCGTGGACGACGACAACGTGGGATATTATGGGGTTTCACCCTTCGGAGCACCCGTGGGTTCAATCGGTTTCTATGGTGGCACAGATGTCAAAGGCCATCTGATCAAGGCAAACTATTCAATAACCGACGCGCTGACATTCACGTTCACCTGCTATATGAACGAATTGATCAACCCCATCCCCACCGGTTCCAAAAGCGACGACATGCATGTGATGGCCGACCTCATGTGGAAATTTTAACCGGAACGTAACGTGATTAACAAAAAAATCTGATTAACTGTTTTTGAAAATGAAAAATATTATCCTCTCGTTTCTCGGCGTCTGCCTGCTCGCCGCGCAGGCCAACGCCCAGACCATCACCGGCGCAGGCTCGACGTTTGATTATCCGGCCTTCACCAAATGGTTTGAGGCCTACACCAAGGTGGATTCCAGCGTCCAGTTCAACTACCAGTCCATCGGCTCCGGCGGCGGCATAAAAAACCTGCTCAACAGGACGGTGGATTTCGGCGCTTCAGACGCGCCGATGAAGGACGAGGCGCTCGCCAGCGCACCTGGAAAAATCCTGCACATTCCCATCGTCGCCGGCGGCGTGGCGATCATCTACAACCTGCCGGGCAGTCCGAAACTCAAGCTGGATGGCGACACGCTCGCCAACATTTATCTCGGCAACATCACCAAGTGGAACGACCCGAAAATCGTCGCGCTCAATCCGGGCGTTGATTTGCCGGACACCGCGATTGTTCCCGTGCATCGCGCCGACGGCAGCGGCACGAGCTTCATCTTCACCGACTACTTGAGCAGCGTGAATCCCGCGTGGGCGGATTCAGTTGGAAAAGGCGCTTCGGTCAAATGGCCTGCTGGCATCGGACTGGCAGCCAAGGGCAGCGAAGGCGTGGCCGGACAGGTCAAGCAACTTCCAGGCGGCATCGGCTACGCGGAACTCGCCTATGCCGACCAGAATAAAATCCCCTTCGCCGACATGAAAAATTCCTCCGGCAATTTCATTTCGCCCGCGCCCGATTCCGTCAGCGCCGCGCTCGCCACGGCGAAAATCCCCGATGATTTTCGTTTCTCGATGGTCAACGCGCCCGGCGAAAAGGCCTATCCGATTTCCGGCGCGAGCTGGGTTCTTATCTATCAAAAGCAAAAAGGTGCCGACCACGGCGCAAAACTCGTCTCGTTTTTGAAATGGGCGGTCACCGAAGGCCAGAAAATATCGCCGTCGCTCGACTACGCGCCGTTGCCGGACGAAGTCCAGCAGCGCGAGTTGACCTTGCTCGGCACAATTAAGTGATGACTTCGCTCCGCCGCCCGATATTTTATGGGCGTGGGCCGGACGAAGAGCGCATTCCTCCCGCTCTTCGTCCGTTTGATTTTTTGACCGGGGAAAAATTGTGAAAGGAACCGCACAGAAAGACGCCGGAGTTCAATTCGGCGACCGCGCCTTCAAATGGCTGACGCTCGTCATGGCGCTGGTCGTTTTTGCGCTCATCGCGCTCATCGGTTACGAACTGTTCCGTGGCTCGCATCTCGCGTTGCAAAAATTCGGCTGGCATTTTCTCACCAGCAGCGACTGGGATCCCGTCAACGACGTCTACGGCGCGCTGCCGTTCATCTTCGGCACGCTCGTGTCATCGGCCATCGCGCTCGTCATCGCCGTGCCCATCAGCATCGCCACCGCCGTTTATCTCACGGAACTCGCCCCGCTCCGCATTCGCCAGCCGCTCATCATGTTCATCGAACTCCTCGCCGCCGTGCCGAGCGTCATCCTCGGCCTCTGGGGAATTTTCGTGATGGTGCCGTTCTTGCGCGACCATTTTTTCCCGCTGCTGCAAAAATATCTCGGCTTCCTGCCGTTCTTCAAAGGCCCGATTTACGGCGTCAGCATGATGGCCGGAGGCATCATCGTCGCCATCATGATCATCCCGATCATCACGTCCGTCTCGCGCGAAATTTTGCGATCGGTTCCCGGCCTTCAACGCGAAGCCGCCTATGCGCTCGGCGCGACGCGCTGGGAAGTCACGCGCATTGCCGTCTTGAGCTATGCGAAAAAAGGTTTGTTCGGCGCGGTCATCCTCGGTCTCGGCCGCGCGCTCGGCGAGACGATGGCCGTCACGATGGTCATCGGTAACACGCCGCAGATCGTCAAATCACTTTTCGCTCCCGGCTACACGCTCGCCAGCGTCATCGCGAATGAATTCAACGAAGCCACCGGCGATCTGTATCCGAGCGCGCTGTTTGAAATCGGACTCGTGCTGCTCGGCGTGACCGTGCTCGTCAACATCATCGCGCAACTGCTCTTGAAAACGTTCGCCGGACCGAGCGTCAAGCCGCAAAATTGACATGACCGCCCCCAATCACAACTGGCGCAACTTCAAGAACGCATTCATGCAGACGCTCACGTTCGCGTGCGCGATCCTGGTCGTCACGCCGCTGCTGCTCGTGTTTTATCATTTGATCAAGGAAGGTTTCAGCTCGATAAACCTCGCCTTCTTCACGCAACTGCCAAAACCCGTCGGCGAACCCGGCGGCGGAATGGGAAATGCCATCGTCGGGACATTTATTTTGCTCGGTCAGGCTGCGGTCATCGGCGTGCCGGTCGGCGTGCTTGGCGGCGTTTTTCTTTCCGAATACGGCGGCACAAAATTGAACTGGGCGATCCGATTTGCCGCCGATATTTTGAACGGCGTGCCGTCCATCACATGGGGTATCGTCGTCTATGCGCTGATGGTTGTGCCGATGCACGGATTTTCTGCGCTCGCCGGTGGTGTCGTTCTCGGCATGATGATGATTCCGCTCGTGATGCGGACGACCGAGGAAGTTTTGCAGCTCGTCCCCGGCGGCTACCGTGAAGCCGCGCTCGCGCTGGGAATTTCAAAATGGAAAACCATCGTGCAAATTGTGGTTCGCACCGCGTTGAAAGGAATTGTCACCGGCGTTCTGCTGGCGCTCGCGCGCGTCGCGGGCGAAACTGCGCCGCTTCTTTTCACTGCGCTGGGCAATGAACATTGGACGCACAAATTGACCGAGCCTATCGCCGCCATGCCGCTGCAGATTTTCGCCTACGCGATTTCGCCCTACGACGACTGGCACCGGCAGGCGTGGGCGGGCGCGCTCGTGCTGCTCCTGCTCGTGCTCGCCATCAACGTCGGCGTGCGCTTTTTGACGCGCGACCGTTTCCAACGCAAAATCTGATTTCATGGCCACGAACCAAAATAATTCCGACACCGCGCTGATTGTCCGTAATCTTTCTGTTTTTTTCGGCGAGCGCGCGGCGGTGAAAGACGTTTCACTCGACGTCACCGCCAAGGCCGTCACCGCCATCATCGGGCCGAGCGGCTGCGGCAAGTCCACTTTTCTCCGCGCGCTGAACCGGATGCACGAGTTGAATCCCGAGGCGCGCATGACCGGCGAAATCAAGCTTTTCGGCGACGACATTTATTCCCGCGACGTCGAGCCGGTTGTCGTCCGCCGCCGCGTCGGGATGGTTTTCCAGAAATCAAATCCGTTTCCGACCATGTCCATTTTTGAAAACGTCACGGTCGGTTTGCGATTGAACGGCGTTCGCGACAAAAAAATTCTCGCCGAGCGCACCGAGCAGTCTTTGCAGATGTCCGCGCTCTGGGACGAAGTGAAAGACCGGCTGCACGCGCCCGCAATCAGTCTGTCCGGTGGCCAGCAGCAACGGCTTTGCATCGCGCGCGCGCTGGCCGTGCAGCCGGAAGTGTTGCTGATGGACGAACCGGCATCCGCGCTCGACCCGCTGGCCACGTCGAAAATCGAGGAATTGATCCTGCAATTGAAAAAGGATTACACCATCGTCATCGTCACGCACAACATGCAGCAGGCCGCGCGCGTGTCCGATTTCACCGCGTTTTTTTACATCGGCGAACTGGTCGAATTCGACGCGACGACGAAAATTTTCACCAGCCCGTCGAAGAAACAGACGGAAGATTATGTGACAGGCCGCTTTGGTTGAGTTATAATCAGAATTAGTTTATGGAAAATCATTTTGAAGTGGGACTCGACACGTTGAAGCAAAAACTTCTGACGATGGCCAGTCGCGCAGAGACCGCCGTCAATCAGGCGGTGCAGGCGCTCGTCCAGCGCGACACCGCCCTCGCGCAGCGCGTCAAGGAGGACGACCGCGTCATTGACCAGTTTGAAGTCGAGATTGACGACCTCGCCATCCAGCTTTTGACCAAGGCGCCGCTCGCGACGAACCTGCGCCTCGTCACCGTCGCCATGAAAATTTCGCAGGATCTCGAACGCATCGGCGACGAGGCGTCAAAAATAGCCAAGCGCGCGCGCGACCTTTCGCTTGAGCCGCCGGTGAAAATCAATCTGGATCTGCCGCGCATCGCCGGCCTCGCGCTCGACATGCTCAAGGCCGCTCTCGACGCCTTTGTGAACCGCGATTCCGCCGCCGCACGCGCCGTCATCCCGCGCGACCGGGAAGTGGACGCGCTCAACAAGCAGATTCACGCCGCGCTCGTGCAGCACATGGTGGAAAATCCCGACACGATCGGCCGCTGCCTCCACTGGATCGTCGCCGCCAAAAGCATTGAACGCATCGCCGACCACGCGACGAACGTGGCCGAGGATGTCGTTTATCTCTGCGAGGCGCAGGACATCCGGCACACAGGCGTGAAAAGCGCTGTCAGTCCGTAGAAAAACTTTCACCGACCTTCAATGGATTTCCGGCGAGGAATTCCTGCGCGGACAATCTTCGTCCGCCTTCGCGTTGCAATTCCAAAATCCGCAGCGCATTTTTTCCGCAAGCGACCACGATTCCACTTTTGTCCGCCGACAAGACCGTGCCGGTCTGGCCATTATTTCCGGCAAATTCCGCCTTCCAGATTTTCAACAACTGCGGTTTCGGTCCGGTTTTCAAAAATGTGAACGCGCCCGGCCACGGCGTGAAGGCGCGCAACCGGTTCAAAATTTTCTCCGCCGGTTCGTTCCAAATAATTTTACCGTCCTCTTTTTTTATTTTCGCCGCGTAACTGACGCCTTCCGCCGGCTGCGGCTTTGGCTGGATTTTTCCGGCGACGAAATCAGGAATTGTCCCAACCAATAATTCCGCGCCGAGCTGTGCGAGCCGGTCGTGAAGCGTTTGTGAATTGTCTTCCGGCAGAATCGGCGTTCGTGTTTGCGAAACAATTTCGCCAGTGTCCAAGCCCGCGTCCATTTTCATGATCGTGACGCCGGTCTCGGTTTCGCCGTTGAGGATCGCGGATTGGATCGGCGACGCTCCGCGATATTTCGGCAGCAGCGACGTGTGGACGTTCAGGCAGCCGAACTTCGGCAAATCCAGAAGGCTTTGCGGCAAAATCTGCCCGTAGGCGACGACGGCAATCAAATCCGGTTTCAATCCGCGCAGTTCGGAAATGAATTTTTCATCACGCGCTTTCGCAGGCTGCAGAACCGGCAGTTGCAATTTTTCCGCGAGCATTTTCACCGGCGACGGCTGCGGCTTGAGTTCGCGGCCTTTGGGTTTGTCCGGCTGCGTGACGACAGCAATGACGGAAAATTTCCCTGCCAGCCTTTCCAGACTGGCACAGGACAATTCCGCCGTGCCCATGAAAATGATTCTCAACGCGGCCATGTGTTAAGCGAAAACGAAATCGGGCGCGGGCAAAAGGAAATTCGTCAGAGTTTGACGACGTGGCGGAGGATTTTTGAAAAGGTCTGCGGCGGCGTTCCGTCGGTGTTGATCTGATGGACGAGTTTTTTTCCGTAATAATTCAAGACCGGCTTGGTCTCGGCCTCATAGGTTTTCAGGCGCGCGCGGATGACGTCAAGGTTGGCGTCGTCGAGGCGGTTGTCCTTGAGCGCGCGGCGTTGCAGACGCGCGACAAGGTTCTCAAAATTCGCGCTGCACATGTAAAAGACGGCGACGACGTTGAGAAAATCATCAAGCATTTCCGCCTGATGCACGTTGCGCGGAATGCCGTCGAGCACGAGCGTGTCACGCTTGGGCTGGAACCTTCCGCTGGCCGTGAGGCCGTGCGCGTATCGCTGCCACAGTTCGATGGTCGGCTCGTCGGGCACGAGGTTGCCCCGGCTCGAATGCTCGACGAAAATTTTGCCGAGCGGCGTTTCGGGACTCAAGCTGCGGAACACTTCGCCGCAGCTCAAATGGACGAAGCCCGGAATCGCGCCAAGGATTTTCCCGTGCGTACCCTTGCCAGAACCGGGCGCGCCGAACATGAGGATGGTGCGATATTTCAAGCGTCCTTGGGTTTGAGTTGAATCTGCTGGATTTCGGCGAAGGACACCATGATCTCCCGCCGCTCTCCGCCCTGTACTACCTCGAAATGCACTTCGTTGTCACCGATGCGCGAGATGCGCTCTATGGTCAGCAGCGCGCCAGGCGTTTTGACCATGAGCGTCTTGCCACGATCCACTTCCGGACGGACGATGCCGAAAAATCCTGAAAACTTTGTCTCAAGAAAACGGCGGTTGAACGTGAACTGGCCGCGCTGAAAAATTTCCGTCTGGGAACTTTCCGGTTCCGGCGGCCGTTCGCCTTGGAATCCGCTGGCGACGATGTGAATTGTCTCCTTTGGCGGCTCTTCTGGCACAGAAAAAATTTGCGGGTCACTTTCCACTTGCTCTTCGGCTAGCACAGTTTTGGCTTCTACGCGCATCGGCAGCAAAAGAAAAATGACCGGCCCCAAAACCGGCAGCACCGCCGCCACGCCCATCACCAATCCGATGGGCCGCGCGCCGACAACGGCGATCTCAAACCCCGCGTAAAGGTTCGCCGCATAAATCAGCAGCAGCACAAAAAGTCCGACCGACGATGAGAAGAGCGCGCCGAGCAGGGATTGTTCCGGCGGCAATTCCAGCCGTTCAACATCCTGGATTTTTATCTCCGGCTTTGGCGGGCGTTCCGACGGCGGGATTTCGATGAACGGCTCGACGAGCGGTTGTATTTTTGGATTTTGCGACAGTTGTTTCAGCGCGTCCTGCGACAATTTCGTCCACATCACGTTGGTGTAAGTGTCGTCCGCTATTCGAAAAGTGATGCCGTTGTCATTGAACACGACGACGTCACCGGCCAGCGACGCGCCATCGGCCAGTTGGAACGTGTCCGCGCGGGCGGCGGCGAGCAGCCCGCAAAGCCAGAAACCGAAAACTGTCCAACGGATTTTACGCACGTACTCTTCTAACAAACCACGCGCTGGCGGGAAAGAAAATTTATTTTTCTACGGCTTGTCCATGCCGTAGACCAGAATCTTGAAGGTGCCGGGAATCATCCTTGGCCGCTGGCGTGGCCCGCCCGCAGGCTGGTTTGTTGAAGTTTCAAAATTCGCCGACGCCAGATAGATTTTATGCGTGGCCGGGTCGAGCGCCATCGTGCGCGAGCGCGGAGCGGTCTGCAACGTCTGCACCACGGTGAGTTTGTCCGGCGAATCTTCATGTGCAATCGTCGTCGTGCCGTCGCCGCACGAGGCAAAGGCGAGTTGCGTTCCGGGATCAAATGCGTTCGCGTCCACGCCGTCGCCGATGGGCACGCTTGCGAGAATTTTCCCATCCGTGCCGTCCATCATCACCATCGTCTTGCTACCGCCGCAACCGATGAAAAGCCGGTGATGCTTCACGTCAATCGCCATGCCTGAACCTTCCTCGCCCGGCGCGATCGGCCAGTTGGTGACGACCATGTGCGATTTCGCGTCTATGACGGCCACTTCACTTTTGTCTTCGAGATTGTCGTAGATGCGATCATCCGTGGCATCCAGCGCGCAGAATTCCGGCCTGCCGTCGAGCGGAATTGTCGCGACAACTTTGGCAGACTTCACGTCAATCACCGTTGCAGACTGCGCGTGACCGCAGAACAAATAGGCTTCCTTTTGTCCCGGATTGTAAAGCATTCCGTCCGGGCCTTGGGCCGTGTCCACCTTTGAAAGCGTTTGCAGTGTTTTCAAATCCACGATGCCAGCCTTGTTCTCTCGGCCATTGCTGGTGACTCCAAGCCCGAGTTCCGGCGCCAGCGCAACGCCATGCACGCCCGGCGTGTTCGTGATTTCGCCGACGACCTGGTCTTTCGCGGTATCAATCACCACAATTTCGGTTCCGTGCGAGACATAGAGACGCTGACCCGCCGGATCAACAGACAAATAATCCCAGCCGCCGGTGGTGCCGATGGGAATTTCCCTGATGAAATGATACGGCCCATCGGCACGGCAAATCGCCACCGCGAGACAGAAGAAAACCGGCAATAGAAGTTTTTTCATAAGGCATTGATTTTGGAAACTGTCTCCATTTCTCATTCCATAGGAAAAAATTTCCTATGAGAATATTGCTTCACAATTCAAAGAATAAAAAACTTTACAGGGCGATGCCTCAAACTCAAGTAAATTTGTTCCGGAATTCCACACAATCCAAAGACAACGTAATCATCTGCCAAATAGCGGTGGTATCACGACGTGCGTTAGAGTGTCCATCGCGCACCATTTTGCCGTGTGAAGATTTCAGGGATAAACCAGGCGAAGGAAGACCGAGCCGTTGGTCGGGCCGATGGAGATGTTCATCTGATCCACGTTCGTCGAATTGGCGACGTTG
>Ga0181537_10000295_pt1 | contig 46764 bp, 41 predicted proteins | sample PEATcosm2014_Bin_39_FD_119765 | JGI IMG/M metagenome (GOLD analysis project Ga0181537, IMG submission 119765) | Peatland microbial communities from MTU Mesocosm Facility, Houghton, MI, USA - PEATcosm2014_Bin23_10_metaG | ecosystem: Environmental > Terrestrial > Soil > Wetlands > Peat | place...
ATGATCATCCGCCTGGGTGGGTCGCAACTGATCGCCGACGCCACCAAGAACCTGTTCATCCACGTGCGCGCGATACGCAAGGCTACGATCTCGCAGGACAATCGCGCGGCACGCTCAATCATCGATCACCTGAACATCATCGAGGCGCTGGAGCGCCGTGACACCGATCTGGCGGAGAAGCTGACGCGCCAGCACACGCTCGATCTGGCAACACACGTCGAGCGCTATTGCGACTTTCTGGATTAGGCAACTGAATTAATAACCGGCGCCACTGGCGCGGCGGCGGCCCCCGCGGCCTGCCGTACCTGCGATCGTCAATGGGGAAGCAGAATGAAGATCGCGATCGTCGGCGCCGGCGCCATCGGCGGCTATGTCGGCGTGAAGCTGTCGCTGGCCGGCGAGCAGGTGACCTGCATGGTGCGCGGCGCGAACCTTACGGCCATCCGCAGCCATGGCCTGAAACTGGTCATGAGCGACGGCAGCGAGCAACTGGCCGCCAACGTTGCGGCCAGCGACGACTATGCGGCCACCGGGCCGCAGGACATCGTGATCCTGGCGGTGAAGGCGCATCAGGTCGAGGCGGTCGCCAACGACGTGCCGAAGCTGTTCGGTCCCGACACCGTGGTCGTGACGATGCAAAATGGTATCCCCTACTGGTATTTCCACCAGCACGGCGGGCTACTTTCCGGCAGCGTGGTGCACAGCGTCGACCCGCACGGCGTCATCGGCCGCAACATACCCGCTGCGCGCGTGATCGGTTGCGTGGTTTACCCGGCATCGGAACTGGTCGCGCCAGGGGTCATCAGGCACATCGAGGGTGAACGCTTTCCGGTCGGGGAATTGGACGGTTCGACCAGCGCACGCGTGACCCGGGTGTCCGAATGCTTCACGCGTGCCGGCTTCAAGGCCCCGGTGCTCGACAACATACGCGCCGAGATCTGGCTCAAGGCCTGGGGCAATCTCAGCTTCAATCCAATCAGTGCGCTGACGCGCGCCACACTGGTCGATATCTGCCAGTTTGCACCGACCCGGGCGCTGGCTGCCGCGATGATGACCGAAGCGCAGGCGGTGGCGGGAAAGCTCGGCATCCGCTTTCGCGTGCCGCTGGAGAAGCGCATTGCCGGCGCGGAGAAGGTCGGCAAGCACAAGACCTCGATGCTGCAGGATGTGGAGGCCGGGCGGGCGCCGGAGATCGAGGCACTCGTCGGCTCGGTGGCGGAACTGGGCCGCCTGACACACACGCCGACGCCTAATATCGATGCCGTATATGCGCTGGCGGATCTGCTGGCGCGCACGCTGGCCGCCGATCGGGCCGGGGCCTGAAGCGATGACGCGCTGGGCACGTTTCCGCGCCGCGGACGGGCGCGTCGGCTTCGGCGTCATCGGCGAACACGGAATCGCCGAATACCGAGGCGAGCTGTTCGAGCACCCGACCGCCGGCGGTGGCCTTGTGCCCAATGGCGCCTTCAGCCTGCTCAGCCCGTGCCTGCCTTCCAAGATCATCGCGCTGTGGAACAATTTTCATGCGCTCGGCGCCAAGCTCGGCAAGCCGGCCCCATCGCATCCGCTGTTTCTGATCAAGCCGGCGAGCTGCACCGCCGGTCCGGACGAGCCGATCCGGCGGCCGCTCGCCTACCGCGGCAAGATCGCCTACGAGGGCGAGCTCGGCATCGTGATCGGAAAGCGCTGCACGGATGTCCCGGCAAGCAGCGCGGCCGGATGCATTTTCGGCTATACCTGCGTGAATGACGTGACTGCCGGTGAAGTGCTGAACGAGAACCCGGACTTCGCCCAGTGGTGCCGGGCCAAGGGTTACGATAGCTTCGGGTGCCTCGGCCCGGTCATCGCCACTGAGCTCGACTGGCGGCAGGCACGCGTCATCACCAGCCTGGATGGCGTCGAGCGCCAGAACTACCCGCTGTCGGACATGATCTTCTCACCGCTGGAACTGGTGAGCCGTATATCGCACGATATGTCGCTGCTGCCGGGCGATGTGATCGCCTGCGGCACATCGCTCGGAATCGGATCGATAAGGGACGGCTCGACCGTGCAGATCACCATCGACGGCATAGGTTCGCTATCGAACACGTTGCAGGCATGCCCAAGTTCAACGCCAACCTGACGCTGCTGTTCAACGAGCTGGATTTCCTCGACCGCTTCAGCGCGGCCAGGCAGGCCGGCTTCCTGGGCGTCGAGTACCTGTTTCCGTACGCCTATCGCAAGCAGGAACTGGTTGAGCGGCTGCAGGGCAACGGCCTGGTGCAGGTGCTGCACAACCTGCCGGCCGGTGATTGGGCGGCCGGCGAGCGTGGCATCGCCTGCCTGCCCGGACGGGTCGGTGAGTTTCGGGACGGCGTTGGCAGCGCGCTCGAATACGCGCAGGCGCTGCACTGCAGCCAGCTCAACTGCCTGGCGGGCATCGCGCCGCCCGCTGCCGATCCGATGCAGCTCGCCGATACGCTGATTGGCAACCTGCAGTTCGCCGCCGCGCAGCTCAAGAGCGCGGGCATCCGCCTGCTGCTGGAACCGTGCAATACGCGCGATATCCCGGGGTTTTATCTGAACCGCTCGCAGCAGGCGATCGATATCATCGAGGCGGTGGGTTCGGATAACCTGTTCCTGCAGTACGACATCTACCATATGCAGGTGATGGAGGGGAACCTGGCGCCCACCATCGAGCGTCAGCTGCAGCGCATCGGTCACATGCAGCTGGCCGACAATCCCGGCCGCGGCGAGCCGGGCACGGGCGAGATCAACTACCCGTTCCTGTTCGCCTTCATCGACCGCATTGGCTATCGCGGCTGGATTGGTTGCGAATACAAGCCGGTCAAAGGTACCGTTCAGGGCCTGGGCTGGGTCAGGCCCTACCTGTGACCCTGGAACTCACATGAGTAAAGTCGGTTTCGTCGGTCTGGGTATCATGGGAAGACCGATGGCCGCGCATCTGCGCGCGGCCGCGCACGAGCTCTACGTGCACGACCACAAGCCTGCGCCCCAGGCGCTGATCGCGCAGGGCATGGTCGACTGCAGCTCGGGCAAGGCGGTGGCCGAGCGCGCCGAGATCATCATCACGATGGTGCCCGATACCCCGCACGTGGCGGCGGCACTGTTCGGCGCGGATGGCATCGCCGCGGGACTCGCGCCCGGGAAGATCGTGGTGGACATGAGTTCGATCTCCCCGATCGAGACGCGCGACTTCGCAGCCAGGATCAATGCCCTCGGCTGTCAGTACCTGGACGCACCGGTGTCGGGCGGGGAACTGGGGGCGAAGGCCGCCAGCCTGACCATCATGGTCGGCGGCCCCGAGGATGCCTTCGAGCGCGTCAGGCCGCTGTTCGAAGTGATGGGCAAGAACATTACGCGCGTGGGCGGCAATGGCGATGGCCAGACCTGCAAGGTCGCCAATCAGATCATCGTCGCGCTGACCATCGAGGCAGTCGCAGAAGCGCTGCTGTTCGCCTCCCGGATGGGCGCGGATCCGGCCAGGGTGCGCCAGGCGCTGATGGGCGGCTTCGCTGCCTCGCGTGTGCTGGAAGTGCATGGGGAGCGCATGATCAGGCGTAATTTCGATCCGGGTTTCCGCATCGAGCTGCACCAGAAGGATTTGAACCTGGCGCTGGCCGCCGCGCGCGAGGTCGGCCTGTCGCTGCCCAATACCGCCAGCGCGCAGCAGCTGTTCAACGCCTGTGCGGCACAGGGTGGCAAGGCCTGGGATCATTCGGCTATGGTGCGCGCGCTGGAACTGCTGGCGCAGCACCAGATTGCAGCGCCGCCGCCGTGATACCGGACCGCGCGCCGCGCGCGTTGTTGCGCTCGATGTTCGAAGCGGCGATCGACGCGGCACAACCCTCGCTGTGCGTGCCGCCGCACCTGCCCGCGCCGCCGCGCGGCCGGTTGGTGGTGATCGGGGCCGGCAAGGCTTCGGCTGCCATGGCGCGCGCGGTCGAAGACAACTGGCGCGGCGAGCTGTCTGGCGTCGTGGTCACGCGCTACGGTTACAAAGTGCCGTGCCAGCGCATCGACATCGTCGAGGCGGCGCATCCGGTCCCCGATGCGGCAAGCGTTGCCGCCTCCGAGCGCCTGCTGCGTGCGGTGCAGGGGCTGTCGCCCGAGGATCTGGTGCTATGCCTGATCTCCGGCGGTGCCTCGGCGTTGCTGGTACGCCCGCTGCCCGGGCTCACGCTCGAGGACAAGCAGGCGGTCAATCGAGCGCTGTTGAAGTCGGGCGCCACGATCCGCGAGATGAACTGTGTGCGCCGGCATCTGTCGGGCATCAAGGGTGGACGGCTGGGCGCCGCCTGTCATCCGGCCAAGCTGATCACGCTGCTGATCTCCGATGTGCCTGGCGATAATCCGGTAGACATCGGTTCCGGACCGACGGTCCCCGATCCGACCAGTTGTGCCGACGCCCTGGCAATCCTGCATCGCTACGCGATCGAGGTGTCGCCGCAGGTGAGCGATGTGCTTGCCAGCGGCCGCGGCGAGACACCCAAGCCCGGCGACGCACGTCTGGCGGGAACCGAAACGCGCATGATTGCGACGCCGCAGATGGCACTGGAGGCGGCAGCCGACGTTGCCGGCCGCGCGGGCGTTGCCGCGATGATCCTCAGCGACAGCATCGAGGGCGAGGCGCGCGAGGTGGGCAAGGTCATGGCGGGCATTGCGCGCCAGGTGGCCACGCACGGTGAACCATGCGCCGCGCCCTGCGTGCTGCTGTCAGGCGGGGAGACGACGGTAACCGTGCGCGGCGACGGCCGCGGCGGGCGCAACGTCGAATTCCTGCTGTCATTGGGGATTGCGCTCGAGCAGCAGCGCGATGTCTATGCGCTGGCCGGAGATACCGATGGGGTTGATGGTTCCGAAGATGTGGCCGGTGCCTACCTGGCCCCTGACAGCCTGCCGCGGGCGCAGGCCCAGGGCATCAACGCCCTGAGCAGTCTTGCCAACAACGACGGTCACGGTTTCTTCGCTGCCCTGGGCGACGCTGTCATCACCGGACCGACGCTCACCAACGTCAATGATTTTCGCGCGATCCTGATCACCGCATCAGCTGCGGCGGCCGGCGGCTAGAGCACGCCTGATGTCAGCGGACTCATGGGCGCAGGGCAGGGTGGTACTGGTAACCGGTGCGACTTCCGGCATCGGCCGTGGGCTGGCGATCGGCCTGCTCGAAGCCGGCGCGCGCGTGATCGCCACCGGGCGGCGCGCCGAGCGCCTCGAGCAGCTGCAGAGCGAGGCTGCGACCGGGAGCTTGCTGACGCGCGTGCTGGACGTGCAGTCCGCAGCGTCGCTGCAGGCCTTTCTGGCTGGAATTCCGCAGCCCTTCAGCGCCATCGATACGCTGATCAACAACGCCGGACTGGCGCTCGGACTTAACAAGGCCCACGAAGCCGACCTGGCTGATTGGGAGACCATGATCGCCACCAATGTGCTGGGCCTGACGCGCGTCACGCGTGCGATCCTGCCCGGCATGGTGGCGCGCAATCGCGGCGACATCATAAACATGTCCTCGGTCGCGGCCACTTATCCGTATCCGGGCGGCAACGTCTACGGCGCCACCAAGGCGTTTGTGCGCCAGTTGTCGCTGAACCTGCGTGCCGACCTGCTCGGCAGCGCGATTCGCGTGACCTCGGTGGAGCTGGGAATGTGTGAAACCGAGTTCTCGCTGGTGCGATTCAAAGGCGACGCGGCGGCGGCGAGCGCACCCTACGCGGGCATGCGACCGCTGGTGAGCTCGGATGTGCTCGAGATCGTCGCATCGATCCTGCGTCTGCCCGCGCACGTCAACGTCAATACCATCGAAGTGATGCCGGTACAGCAGGCGTTCGGCCCGCTGGCGGTTGACCGCAAGTCCTGACGCGCGGCATCGGCCGTCGGTGAGTCTGCCCCCGTGATAGGTGCATCATGAAGACCTGGCTACGCATCGCAGCAATGCTGAGCGTGCCGTGACCTGCGCCAGCGCAGTTAGTGCGACTTGAAGCTGCCGTGCAACATGCGGTACTTTACAGTGCAAAGTTACCGGAGCGCCGCATGCGGGACCTGAATCGCGCGTTGACCGACATCAGTGTGATCCGCGGGCAGCTGGCCCGCGACACGGAATTTCGCGGCTATGGGCCGGTCGCCTTGGCGTCGACTGGATTCCTGGCATTGATCGTCGCCGGTGCCCAGGCACTGTGGCTGAAGGAGCCGGCGGCCCAGATACGCTTGTACGTCGCGCTGTGGGTGGCGACCGCGGCGGTGTCGGTGGTGGTCATCGGCTCGGAGACCATCCAGCGCACGCGCCGCGCGCACGGCGATCTGGCGGTGCCGATGTTGCAGTCGGCGGTCGAGCAATTCCTGCCCGCAATCGTGGCCGGGGGACTGCTGACCGTGGCGCTGCTGCGGGTCGCGCCTTCCAGCCTGTGGATGCTGCCGGGCCTGTGGCAGATCGTGTTCAGCCTGGGTGTGTTCGCCTCCTGCCGCTTCCTGCCGCGCCCGATGTTCCTGGTCGGCGTCTGGTATCTGGCCTGCGGCCTGGGCTACCTTGCCCTGGTCCCGAGCGAGCTGAGGCTCTCGCCCTGGGTCATGGGTGTCCCGTTCGGCGTCGGCCAGCTGATGGTGGCCCGGTTTCTGAATCGCAACCGCATGAAAATGGATGACGATGAGCAATTCTAAAAAAGACTCTCGACGCACATCGCAGTTCGCCTACGCCGGGCTGGAGCGCGTGATCCATGAGCGCGCACGGCTGAGCGTATTGACCTCGCTGGCCGCACACCCGAAGGGCCTTCGATTTGGCGACCTGAAGCAGCTGTGCGGACTGACCGACGGTAACCTGAGCCGGCACATGCAGGTGCTGCAGGCGGCAGGTTTCGTCGAAGTCTCCAAGAGCTTCGAGCACAACCGCCCGCAGACCTTCTGCCGTCTCACCGCCGAAGGCCGCAGACGCTACGTGGAATATCTCGCGGTGCTGGAACAGGTGGTGCGCGATGCGGCGGGCGCGGTAAGACCCCGGCCAGCGCGGCGCGCGGCGCGCACGCTGGCCAGCGACTGACGGGCACCAATGCAAGCATGAACCAACCCGCAGGCGCCCAGCCGCAAGGGCCGGGCGCGGGCCTGGTCCGCAACGTGATCTTCGATCTCGGCGGAGTCGTGCTGGACTGGAATCCGGACCAGATCCTGATCCGCTATCAGCCGGATCCGGAGCGCCGCGTGCAACTGCGCCAGGCCCTGTTCGGCCATGCCGACTGGCAGTTGTTCGACCGCGGCGGCCTCACCGAAACTGAAGTCATCGACCGCACGCACGTGCGGCTCGGGCGGCCCAGGTCCGAGCTGGTCGAGATCGTGGCAGCGGTACGCGATTCGCTGGTAGCAAAGCCCGATACCGTGACCCTGATGCGAGCGCTGCACCGGCGCGGCGTAGCGCTGTATTGCCTGTCGAACATGCCGGCCTCGATCTATGCGCATCTTCGGGTCCGGCATGAATTCTGGAACGTATTCCGAGGCATCGTGATCTCGGGCGAGGTGCGTATGGTCAAGCCCGAGCCAGAAGTGTTCACTCACCTGCTGGAGCGATTCGGCCTGCGCGCGGCGGAGACGGTGTTCGTCGATGATCTGGCGGCGAATATCGAGGCGGCGAGGCGGGTAGGGCTGCACACCATCCTGTTCCGCGATGCAGCGCAGTGCCAGCAGGAACTCGGCGGGTTGCTTACGATATAGCGGCGCGCGGCGCGTTGCCGCGCGCAACCAGTGCCATTGAAATGATTGCCCAGCCGCCAAACACCAGGTTGATGCCCAGCAGCAGGCCGATCGCCCAGGCCGCGGTCCCTGGAAGCCCAAGAAATATGATGCTGGCGAGCACCAGGTCGAGCACGCCGCTCGCCAGCATCATGCCCCACCGGCCCGACAGCTCGCGCTTGTGCTCCAGTGCATAGAAGATCGAGGCCACGCCTTCGATCACGAAGAAAATCGTCAGGATCAAGGTCAGCGACAGCGCACCGCTCAGCGGCCAGCGCAGCAGCACGACGCCGGCGGCGATCGCCAGGAGAGCCGATACCAGTGACCACCAGAATCCGGGTGCCTGGCGCATCCTGAAAGTGGCGATCAGGCCGACGATACCGCTCATCAGCAGCAGCCAGCCGATGATGAAGGCCACGGCGACGGTCGCGACCAGCGGCAGCACGACGGCCGCTACGCCCAGCACCAGCAGCAGCACACCCTCGGCCAGAAACAGCTGCCAATGCGCATTCAGTGATCTGCCCACCGCAACCCTGATGCGGTTGATATCAGATGAATTGACCGACACGGTGGATCTCCTGGATTTGGCGAAGCATGGACATGCGCGAGCGAGGATACCTCATGACCACAGCCTCTGGACACACTACGGCCATGGTTACAAAGCAGCGCTGCCGCAGGCACTAGCCGCAGCGGATGACTCTGGCAATAAAAAATGCAGGTTGATTAACGGCGTCTCGGGGTATAAACCTGCTCACTCGGGATCGCGAACGTGCACTGGGGCGCGCGCCACGAGCTTCGCGCGAGGAGATCGCCATGTCATCCAAGGTGGACCTGGATCGTCGACGCTTCCTCGCCGGAGGCGCTGCGGTGGGAATTGGCGGCGTCGCCGCCGCCGGCATTCACGATGGCGAGCTCGGCGCGCCGGCGCAGACCTTTCGGGGTGCGGTCCCCTGGCAGGAGGGCACCGCGGACGTTCCACCGGGCGCCTCGGGTTCCGGCTACGTGTTCTTCACGCCGGCAGAGGCACTCTTTATCGAGGCGGCGGTGGCACGGCTTATTCCGGACGATGCGGTCGGCCCCGGCGGCGTCGAGGCCGGGGTGGCGTTTTTCCTGGATCGACAACTGTCCGGTCCCTTCGGACGCGGCGATCACTATTATCTGGGCGGCCCGTGGCCGAAAGGCACGCCGGAGCAGGGATACCAGAGCCGCTTCAGTCCCGCGCAACTGTATCGCGCCGCGATAGCGGCCATCGACAGCTACGCTGGCGCGAATTTCAAGGGCGCCGTGTTCGGCAAACTCGGGGCGAACGACCAGGACGGCGTGCTGAAGGGCCTTGAGAGCGGCAAGATCGAACTCGATGGCGGCGTCGACGCCAAATCATTCTTCGCGCTGCTGTTGCAAAACACCAAGGAGGGTTACTTCTCCGACCCAATCTATGGCGGCAACAAGGACATGGCCGCCTGGAAGATGATCGGTTTCCCGGGAGCGCACTACGACTATAAGGAGTGGGTAGCCCGGCATGGCGAACGCGTGCCCTTTCCCACCGTCGGCTTCAAGGGCCGGCCTGGATGGACGGAGCGCAAGGCGTGAGCACCACGCTCAAGCCGGTGGACGCCGTGCTGGTCGGCTTCGGCTGGACCGGCGCCATCATGGGTCAGCAGTTATGCGACGCCGGGCTGAACGTGGTGGCACTGGAGCGCGGGCCGTGGCGCGACACGGCGACGGATTTCGCGACCGGATTCGCGCAGGATGAACTGCGCTACATGTGGCGCCACCACCTGTTCCAGAACGTTACCTACGATACCCTGACGATCCGCAATAACGCCGGCCAGCAGGCGCTGCCGATGCGTCACCTGGGCGCGTTCCTGCTGGGCACCGGTGTCGGCAGCGGCGGAGTGCACTGGAATGGCCAGATCTGGCGCTTCCTGCCGTCTGATTTCCTGACGCGCAGCCACAACCAGCAGCGCTACGGCAAAAAGGCGGTCTCGGACTACGATCTGAGCGTGCAGGACTGGGGCATCAGCTACGAGGAGCTGGAACCGTACTACGATCAGTTCGACAAACTGTGCGGCACCAGCGGCAAAGCCGGCAATCTGAACGGCAAGATCCAGCCCGGCGGCAATCCGTTCGAGGGTGCGCGCTCGAACGAATACCCGACCCCGCCGATGGTGCAGACCTACGGGCCTACTCTGTTCGGCAAGGCGGCCGCCGCGCTTGGCCGCCATCCGTTCCCGCATCCGACCGGCAACCTGTCGGAGGCCTACGTCAACCCGCTCGGCGCGCAGCTGGGCGCCTGCACCTACTGTGGATTTTGCGAGAAATTCGGTTGCGGCAACTATTCCAAGGCCAGCCCGCAGACCACGCTGCTGCCCTATCTGATGCTGAAGCCCAATTTCACGCTGAAGACAGAATGCGAGGTATTGCGGGTCGAGCTGACGGCCGATCGTAGCCGCGCCACCGGCGTGACCTACGTCACCAGCGCGGGTGAGGAGTTCTTCCAGCCCGCCGAGATGGTGATCCTGTCCGCCTATGTGTTGCAAAACGTCCGGTTACTGCTGCTGTCGGGAATCGGCAAACCCTACGATCCCACCAGCGGGCAGGGCGTGGTCGGTAAGAACTATGCCTATCAGACCATGTCGTCGGTGAACGTGTTCTTCGACGACAAGATCATCAACCCGTTCATCGGCGCCGGCGCGCTCGCGACCGTCATCGATGATTTCAACGGCGACAATTTCGACCACGCGGGCCTGGGGTTCATCGGCGGTGCCTACATTGCGGGGATGGTCACCGGCGGGCGTCCGATCGAGATGATCTACACGCCGGAGGGCACACCGGCCTGGGGTCTGGCGTGGAAGCATGCCGCCGCGAAGAACTACCTGCGATCCTTTGCCATCAGCGTGCACGGGTCGTGCATGAGTCATCGCGGTAACTATCTCGACCTGGACCCGACCTATCGCGATGTGCACGGGCGCCCGATGCTGCGCATGACGTTTGATTTCACCGACAACGAACACAAAATGTCCGACTACCTGACCGATCGCGCGGCCGAGGTGGCGCGCGCGATGAACCCGCGTGAGATCAAGCTCAACCGGCGCACCGGCTCGTTCAGCATTACGCCTTACCAGACCACCCACAACACCGGTGGGGCCATCATGGGAGATAATCCCAGGGATAGCGTCGTCAACAAATACCTGCAGTCCTGGGACGTGCCGAACGTGTTCTCGATGGGTGCGGGTGCATTCCCGCAAAACGCTGGTTACAACCCGACCGGTACCGTGGCAGCGCTGACCTATCATGCGGCGCACGAGATCACTACGCGCTATCTTAAGGATCCCGGTCCGCTGGTGCGGACCTAGGCGATGCGTTGCCTGTCGGCATGGCGGACGTGGGCACTTGGCATTGCCGCCATTGCCGGCATACTGGGATTGACGCGCTTTGCGGCCAGCCAGATGCCGCTGCCCGCTCATGCGAACTGGACGCTCACGGCCACCGGATTGCTATCGAGGCCGATACCGGACGCAACGCCGAACGCCACGCAACTGCGGCGCGGGCAGTACCTGGTGGCGGTCGGTGACTGCATGTCGTGCCACCTGCGCGACGGCGGTGAACCGCTCGCCGGCGGCCTTGGCCTGAAAACGCCCTTCGGCGTGATCTACTCGGCCAACATCACCTCGGACCGTCAGACCGGCATCGGCGCCTGGACGGCCGATGAGTTCTACCGCGCCATGCACGAGGGCATCGGCGCGCGCGGGGAGAATCTATATCCTGCGTTTCCTTATCCGTGGTTCCGGCGCGCGAGCCGCGAAGACGACGATGCAATCTTCGCTTTCCTCCAGAGCACCCCGGCAGTCAGCTATACCCCGCCGGCGAACCAGCTGCCTTTCCCGCTGAACTTTCGCTTCGTGGTCAAGGGCTGGAATTTCCTGTTTCTCAACGCGCATGATTTCCAGGCCGATTCAGCCCAGCCGGCTGCATGGAATCGCGGCGCCTACCTGGTGAACGGCCTGGGCCACTGCGCCGGCTGCCACACGCCCAAGAACGCGTTCGGCGCGGACAAATCCGACCGCGAGCTCTACGGCGGCACACTCGACAGCTGGGTGGCGCCCGACCTGACCAATAATGAGCGTACCGGTCTGGGCGGCTGGAGCATCGACGAGGTCGCCGAATATCTGCGCAATGGGCGCAACGCCCACGCCGGTGCCGGCGGCGCCATGGCCGAGGTGGTGACCTACTCGACCGCGCTGATGAACGACGACGACCGTCGCGCGATGGCGATCTACCTGAAGAGCCGGGCGGCCAGCCCGGCGCTTGTCACGGTCACGCCGGACGCGGGTGCGATGAGCCGCGGCGCTGCCATCTACTCGGACGCCTGCGCCTCCTGTCACCTGGAGGATGGCGTCGGGCAACCGCGGCTGTTCCCACCGCTGGGCCGCAATGCGATGCTCCAACAGCCGGATGCGGCCGGGGTAGAACATCTGATCCTCGCCGGCGGGCGCATCGGGACCAGCCCAAGCCGCCCTTCGCCGCTGACTATGCCAAGCTTCGCCTGGAAGCTCTCCGACGATGAGATTGCCGATGTCGCCACCTATCTGCGCAACAGCTGGGGCAACCAGGCCGGGGCGGTGTCGGGGGCCGAGGTTCGCCAGATGCGCCATCAGCTGGGCCTGGACACGGTGCACCTGACGGAGAATTCAGGTGATCAGAACTGAGGCGATGGTCGGGGGAAAGCAGTCTTCAGCGTGCCGTAGAGGCCGCAGCGCCTTTGCCCAGCGACGTGAATTCGTCGTCGCTCAATTCGATCGCCGCCGCCGCGACATTCTCTTCCAGGTGCGAGCGCTTGGAGGTGCCAGGAATCGGCAGCATCACCGGACTGCGCCTGAGTATCCAGGCCAGTGCCACCTGTCCGGGCGTCGCACGGTGTCGTTTCGCGATGCTATCGAGCGCCGAGCCGGGCTTGGTCAGATCCCCGGCTGCCAGGGGAAACCACGGGATGAACCCGATACCCTGCGATTCGCAGTACTGCAGCACGTCTTCGCTGCTGCGATCCGCCAGGTTGTACAGATTCTGCACCGTCGCCACCTTGAACACCTTCTCGGCTGCCTGGATATCGGCGACCGTAACCTGACTCAAGCCGGCGTGCCGGATCACTGCGCTGTCGAGCAGTGTGCGGATGGCGCCGAACTGCTCCTCGCGTGGCACCTTCGGATCGATGCGGTGCAATTGCCACAGCCCGATCTGCTCGACACCGAGCCGCCGGCAGCTGGTATACGCTTGCTGGATCAGATATTCCGGCCTGCCCAACGGGGTCCACAGGTTCGGTCCGGTGCGCGCGAGGCCGGCTTTGGTGGCAACCAGCAGCTTGCCGTACGGATGCAGCGCCTCGCGGATCAACTCCTCGGCCACGTCCGGCCCGTAGGAGTCGGCGGTGTCCACAAAGTTGATGCCCAGTTCGGGCACCCGTTTCAGGGTGCGCAGCACTTCGGCACGATCGGCCGGCGGGCCCCAGATGCCAATGCCGGTGGTGCGCATGCTGCCGAAGCCCAGGCGGTGAATGCCAGTGGTGCCGCCGACTTTGAAGCTGCCGGATTTCGCCGCCGTGATGCTGCCGTTCATGAACGCTCCCTATGGGACTGTGCCGCGAGTGTAGGCGAGATTCGCCTAGGCGAGCGGGCTACAACAATGGAACCTGCGGCCCCAGGAATTGCGTTTCGACGTTGAGGAGCTGCAGGCGCCTGTCGAGGCACTCGAAGATGCGCGCGCGTTCCGCGGCCCTGGCCTGCGATACGGTGTCGACCCAGGCGGTGATCACCATGACCGGCAGCCGAAGCTCGTCCTGGTAGAGCTGCCTGATCCAGGCACTGAGCGGGCGCAGCCGCGGAGATTTGATCCACCAGGGTTTCTCGTCCGGCAGCCATAACATCGCCGTGTTCAGGTGCTGCAGCAGGCGCCGCCTGGGAGCGCTGCTCTGCCCGACATAGCGCACCTGCCGGATATCGCGCGGATCCGACAGTGAGTAGATCGCTATGCCCTGCGGTGCGAGCCCGGAATCATCGTACAGCTGCGCACCGACGTGGATGCGAAAATGACGCCCGAGATCTGCTCGGGTGCAAACCGGGCCTTCATCGCAGCTGGCTATCTTTACTCCCGCGCCGGTTGTAGCCGCTGAACGCGCCGCTGTCGCGATCCTGCGCGTCCTGGCAGGCAATGCAGAGGCGCACCCCGGGCACGGCCGCTCTGCGCGACTGTGGAATCTCGACCCCACACTCCGCGCAGTGACTCAAGGCAGGACCTTGGGACAGGCGGCTTTGGGCGCGGCGGATGGCGTCGGTGACCGTCGCGTCAATCTGATCCTGTACCGCGCCTTCCTTCGCCCAACCTGTCGCCATAGCTCACCGCATGCTCCACTGTTAACTCAACTTTAACACTGCGGAATCCGGCTGCCCAACTCCCGCCCGTGGCGTCAGGCGCACAAGCGGCGCAGTTTCGGTGCGGCAACGGGTGGAAACGGGGCGCAAACGGCGCGTTATGTAATGCCCGCAGCATCTGCGAGATACACGCCAGCTTGAATGCGGCGTGGTCTGACGGCCGTGCCATTGACGGCATGGCATAAACGTCCATCGATTTACAGCGTCGCTGGCGCCGGCGACACACGTCGCGTCCACCGGAAGCGGGGTCAGGCGTTGAATAGCATGGCAGCAGACAGGAGCAGACACCTCGCGTGAGCACATCCCCGGAAGCAGATCGCCTCGCGCTAGCCGATAACGACGATACGCCGACCATGCCATTGCGCGACATTGCGAGGCAGACCGTGCCAGGGGAGCGCTCGCGCCCCGTGAATCTACCACCTGAAACCGTCTTAAAGTCGCGCTATGCGCTGGAGCAGGTGATTGGTGCTGGCGCCAGCTCGATCGTGTTTCGCGCCAGGGACCTCGAGCCAGCGTCAGAGCAGGGCGGCGCGCTGAGCTCGGTCGCGATCAAGCTGCTGCGCCGAGAGCACGCCGCCGATCCGATGGCAGCGCTGCGGTTGCGGCGTGAGTTCCAGCAGATGCAACGCCTGTCGCATGTAGGCATCGCCCGGGTGTTCGAGCTGGACCGCGACGGCGATGCCTGCTTCATGAGCATGGAGCTGGTACCCGGCCGCAGCGTGAAGAGTTGGATCGACGCCGGCGGCTGTTACGACGATGCATTGAGGATCATCCACGCCTGCTGCGATGCGCTCGACTACGCTCACTCAATCGGAATCCTGCATGGCGATCTGAAACCCAGCAACGTGCTGGTCACCGAGGATGGCACGGTCAAGCTGATTGATTTCGGGTCGACGCCCAATTCCGGCGATCGGATTGCCAGCTGCCTGGATGCAGCCGGTGTCGCGACTCCCCTGTACGCAAGCCCGCAGATACTTGCCGGCAAAAACGCCGCGCCGCAAGACGACATTTTCAGTCTCGCGTGCCTGAGCTACAGCATCTTAAGTGGCGGCCGGCATCCGTTCGGCGGACGGCCCTCGCTCGAGGGCACCCGGGCGAAGTCCGCCCCAACCTATGTGCGCGCCATTCCCCCGGAGCTGTTTGAGGTCATTGAACGAGGGTTGTCCGCCGAGCACGAGCGACGCCCGCCATCCGTGGCGCAGTTCCAGCGCGATCTGGCGGACGCCGAGCGACGGCGGCGCAGCGCCGCGAGTGCTGCCGGGATCCCGGCAACGCTGCCGGCCGTCGTCGACAGTATTCGTCTGCGAGTCGGCAGCCTGACGCTGGCCAATGGATTGCGCACGCCACCAGCCGCGGTCGGTAACTTCGCCATTGGCCGGGAGGCCAAGTGGCGCGCCGCGCCGGTCGCGCGAATGGTACCGCTGCTACTGGCCATCGTCGCCGGCACCCTGTTTACCTGGCACGACACGCAGCGCGATTTGAAGATGCCAGCACGACCGATCACTGAAGCGTCATCGCTGGTCCCGGACCTGCTGGTGTCGACTCAGCCCCAGGCTGCAATGCCGACGGAGGAAAGATCCTCGTCACAGAGTTCCGGGGTCATTTCTTTCGAAGCACCGACCATGCACGCGAGCGCAGCGCAAACGCTGATCGCGATCCAGGTGAAGCGGGCGCGGGCGACTGGACAGCGGGCGGCGTTCGTGTGGCGGGTCGAGCGCGGCACCGCAAGTCCCGGCGTCGACTACCAGCCGATCGCGCCGCAAAGGGTGCAATTCGCCGAAGGCCAGGTGGCCCGCACACTGTTCATTCCGCTGCTTAGCCCGCTGCGCAGTGCACGCAGCACCCTGCCGCCCAGTGGTCCCCGGACATTTACCGTAGCGTTGGAGCGAGTTGCAGGCGGTGCAATGCTCGGTCGTATCGCTCGCGTCACGGTGGCCATCGATCCGTCCGCGAGCTCCACCGGGCTGCCGGTTTTCCAGGCACGCGCCGCGCGATAGGACACCGGACCGCGGGTCGCAACCGGTGTGCGCTATTGCCGGGTCCGCGCCGCTCGGTCGCACAGGTAACTTATTACAGCCGGGCGGCTCCATCCGGGCGTATCGCGTCAACTATTAGGGCCCGAAGCCGTTAGTGCTTCAGGGATAAGCAATACCGGGGTCTCGACCATGGTTAAGCAGCCAGCTTTGCGCAGCCGGTCGGATTGCCTGCCGATTGCCGGGATCGCATCGATACTGTTGGCGTTATGCGCTTGCGGCGGTGGCAGTTCGGCCGGCTTGCCATCCAGCGTCAGTAATCCGAGTACGACGATGAGTGCAAGCGATGCCGCGCGGCTGCTGGATCAGTCGACCTTCGGTGTTACAGCGAGCGACCTCAGCCATGTCGAAAGCGTCGGGATCAATACCTACCTCAGCGAGCAGCTGGCGGCCCCAGCGACTCAATACACCGGCTTCAGCTATACCCCGCACACGGCGCCCGCCGGCTGTGTCACCGATCCGGCGACCCCGACGGATGCCTCCAGCATCTGCGCCCGCGATCAATACACGCCATTCCAGGTGCAGCGAGCTTTCTTTACCCATGCTCTGAACGATACCGATCAGTTGCGTCAGCGGGTCGCATTTGCGCTGTCACAGATCTTTGTGGTTTCGAGTGTGGAGATCTACGAGGCCTACGGTCTTGCTGCCTACCAGAACCTGCTGCTGAGCGACGCGTTTGGAAATTACCGCACACTGCTGCAGGACGTGACACTGAGTCCGGTGATGGGGCATTACCTGGATATGGTGGACAATGACAAGCCGGATCCGGTCAATGGCACCACGCCGAATGAGAACTACGCGCGCGAGGTGCTGCAGCTGTTTTCCATTGGGCTGTACGAACTCAACGCCGACGGGACACAGCAACTGGACAATACCGGAGCCCCGATTCCAACGTACACGCAGGATGCGATCGAGGGATTCTCATCCGTTTTCACGGGGTGGACTTATCCGCCGCTCGCTGGCGCGACGTCTCATTGGACCAATCCGGTCAATTTCAACGGCGTCATGGTGGCATTTGACGCCCATCACGATGATACCGACCCGAAACCTCTGCTGACCGGCTACACCGTACCCCCGAACCAGACAGCCGAGCAGGACCTGACAGATGCGCTCGACAACATCTTCAATCACCCGAATGTGGGACCGTTCATTGGCAAGCAGCTGATTCAACACCTGGTTACGAGCAATCCGAGCCCGGCTTATGTCGCTCGAGTCTCCGCGGTGTTCGCTGACGACGGCACCGGCGTGCGCGGAAACCTGGCGGCGGTAGTGCGCGCAATCCTGAGCGATCCCGAGGCACGGGGAGATCAGCCGGTGAACAACGAGTCTGGGCGGCTGCGAGAACCCGCGCTGTTCATCACCAGCGTTGTTCGCAGTCTCGGCGGCCAATCCGACGGTGTATATCTGCGCAATGCCAGCTCCAGTATGGGTCAACCAATCTATTCGCCGGAGACCGTGTTCAATTTCTACCCGCCCAGCTTTCAGATTCCGGGCACGCAGACGCTTGCACCTGAGTTCGGCATTGCTGATGCCGCCACCGCTCTGGCGCGTGCCAATTTCCTCAATACGGTAATCATGCAGAGCGGCGCGGCACCCGATGCCACAGTTACCGGCAGCACCGGAACCAGCATCAGCCTGACACCATTCGCTTCGACCACCGACCCCGCGACGTTGATCGGGCAGCTGAATCAGACGCTGATGCACGGTAGTCTGCCGAGCGATGCCAGCAATGTCATTCTTGCCGCGGTCGAGGCGAGTACCTCGACTGATCCTACCGCGCCTGCCCGCGTGGCAAGCTATCTGATGCTGAGCTCGGCCCAATACCAAGTGGAGCGCTGACATGAAACGTCGAAGCTTTCTTCTGCATGCCGGTGGGCTCGCGGGCTCCGCCGCTCTCGGGCAGCTAGGAATGATTGCGGCGCGCGCGACCACGCCCGGGGATTACAAGGCGCTGGTCTGTATCTTTCTGTATGGCGGCAATGACACGAACAATATGATCGTGCCGATCGACAGCGCCGGATATGCCAATTACGCGAAACTGCGCAGCACAATCGCCCTATCGCAGGCGCAGCTGTTGCCGCTGTCGGTCGCCGGCGCTACCCCGGCCTTTGGGCTGCATCCGGCGCTCACGGGTTTGCAGTCACTATGGAACTCCGGCAGTCTTGCGGTAGTCGCCAACGTCGGTACGCTGGTTCAGCCGCTGACCAAGGCGCAATACCTGCTTGCCAGCACGGCAAAACCGGAGAGCCTGTTTTCGCACATCGATCAGCAGCACCAATGGCAGGCCTCAATTTCCAATACCTCGTCGTCGAATAGCGGCTGGGGAGGGCGGCTGTCCGACCAGTTGGCCGCACTGAACGTCAATGCCAGCTGTCCGCCGATGATCTCGACCGGCGGGAACAACCTGTTCGTAACCGGCGCGAGCTCCCAGGCCCTGGTCATTCCGACCAGCGGATCGTTCGGGCTCAACGGGTACACCAGCAGCAGCGCAGATGCCGCGCGGCGCTCGGCGCTGGCTCAGCTATTGAACATCGATCAGCAGGCAGATCTGGTCAAGGCTGCCGAGACTGTCATGAGCGGTGCGCTTGCCAGTAGCGCGACGCTCAATCCGATTCTGACGACCACTGATGCCACGCTGACCGCACGCTTTGGCGGCCTGACCAGTAATTTTGCGAAACAGCTGCTCGCGATCGCCAAGGTGATCGAGGCGCGAACATCCCTGGGGGCACAACGGCAGGTGTTTCTGGCGACGCTGGGCTCTTTCGACACCCACACCGATGAGATCAATCGGCAACAGGCGCTGCTTGCCGAGATGGATGCGGCGTTGACAGCCTTTCACGCCGCAATGGCTGATATTGGAGCCGGCAGCAGTGTCACGTCGTTCACGTTGTCGGATTTTTCACGTACGCTATTGCCCAATACCGGAGGCGGGACCGACCACGCCTGGGGTAGTCACCACCTGGTCATCGGTGACGCGGTAAGCGGCGGGCAATTCTATGGCGCTATGCCGACGCTTGCCTTGGGCGGACCCGACGACGAAGGCGAGGAGGGGCGCTGGATTCCGACCATTGCCGTGGATCAATATGCGGCAACGTTGGCCGCCTGGTTTGGAGCCGACGCCACGACGCTGGCGGCCGTACTGCCCAATCTGTCTGCATTCAGTCCCAGCACGCTGAATTTCATTTAGAGGCGACTCTGCGCGTGGGCAATCGCCACGCTCTTGCAGCGCACTGGTAGCCGGATGAGAATGTGATTCAGGATCCGATTCGCCAGCCATGAAGACGAGCCAATAGTGCGGAAAAAACCGTTCGACCGCGCCGCAGCGGTGCTGGCAAGCCTGGTTTGACGTCGACGCCGCTGCCAACACGCCGCCCGCTCGATCTGCGGGCGGTCCTGATGGTTCTTGCCCTGTGCATGATTTGGGGCGCACAGCAGGTGGTGATGAAGGCTGTGGCTGTGGATGTCGCGCCCGCGATGCAGCTTGCAATCCGGTTTTCGGGATCGGCAATCTTCTTCGGCGTCTGGATATTCGGCCGCGAAGGCAGAGCAGCGCTGGCCGACGGCACCATGCGCAGCGGTGCGATGATCGGTTGCCTGTTTGCACTGGAATTCATCTTCGTGGGCGAGGCTCTGGCGCACACGACCGCCGCCCATACCGTCGTGTTCCTGTACTCGGCGCCGATTTTCACGGCGCTGGGCCTGCAGTTCCTGCCCGAGGAGCGGCTCCGGCGCCTGCAGTGGAGCGGAATCGCGGTCGCATTCCTCGGCATTGTCGTCGCCTTTCTCGGCAAGGCTGGCCGGCCGACCGGCCAGGTGATTGGCGGTGACCTGCTCGCGCTGCTGGCTGGCGCGAGCTGGGGACTCACCAATGTGGCTCTGCGGCGCGGGCGAGTCAGTAACGCCACGACGGAAAAGACCGTTTTCTACCAGGTGGCGATCGGCGCGGTGCTGCTGCTTGCGTTTTCTGCCGCGACCGGCCAGGCGGGCGTGGTGCTGTCGGTTAGCGCGACCCTGTCACTGCTGTTCCAGACGCTGGTGATAGCAATCGCAAGCTATCTTGCATGGTTCTGGCTATTGCGCCATTACCTGACGTCGCGGCTGATGCTGCTGTCGCTTCTGACCCCGATCTTCGGCGTGCTCCTGGGCGCGCTGCTGCTGGGCGATCCGATCGATCTGCGCTTTGGCCTGGGCGCGCTGCTGGTGCTGGCTGGAATTCTCGTGGTCAACGCGCGACAGATATTGCAGCGCTGAGGGCGGATGGCAATGCAACAACGACACCGGCGGTCGGTCTCGATGTGGATCGCCGTTGCCGGTATCGCCTGCCTGTACGTCGGCAGCACACTACCGACGCCGCTGTATCCGCTCTACCGGCAGGAATTCGGATTCTCCGAGTTCACCGTGACCGCGATTTATGCCAGCTATGTCATCGGCAACCTGACCGCACTGTTTGCACTGGGTCGGGTATCCGATCAGCTGGGCCGTCGGCCGACCACCCTGGTCGCCTTCGGCGTGCTGTTCGCAAGCATCCTGTGCTTCCTCGGGTCGACCGGCACCGCCTGGCTATTCATCGCGCGGGTTCTGAACGGGCTCGCGGCCGGTCTGGGCGCGGGTGCACTGACCGCCTGGATAGCCGAACTCGAGCCGGATCATGACAAGGCGCGCGCCGCCATCGTCGCCAGTACCGGAAATCTCGCCGGACTGGCGCTGGGCGCAATCATGGCGGGCCTGCTCGCGCAGTACGCTCCATGGCCATTGCGCACCAGCTATGTGGTCTATCTCGTGCTGCTGCTGCTGCTGGTCGCGATGACGCTGGCGGTGCCCGAGGGTGTCGAGCACACCGTGGGCAGCGCAAGCGAGCTGTCATTGCGGCCGCGTATCGGCGTGCCGCGCAATATCCGGCTCGCATTCATCGCTCCCGCGGCCATGGCCTTCGCAACCTTTGCGCTGGGCGGTTTCTATGCCGCCCTGACGCCGGGTCTACTCTCGCAGCGGCTGCAACAGCACAATCTCGCCGTGGTAGGCGCGCTGGTAGCGCTGTTCTTTGGCGCCGGCGCTCTGACCGCTGCAACCACCGGCCGACTGGCTGCGCGCCCGGCAATGCTGGTATCAACCATCGTGCTGCTCATCGGACTGGCGCTGCTGGTCGCGGCCGAGCAGATGCGATCGCTGCTGCTGCTCATCATTGCCACCGTGACCAGCGGCGGCGCAACTGCGCTCGGCTATCGCTGCAGCCTGCAGATCGTGAACGAAATCGCGCCGCCGCCGCGGCGCGCCGAGCTGGTATCAAGTTACCTGCTGGTGTGCTACACGGCCAATTCCCTGCCGGTAATCGGCGTAGGCCTGTTGTCGCTCGCGGTCAGCGCCACGGTCGCGCACCTGACGTTTGCAATTCTTCTGGCGCTGCTGTCCCTGGTCGCGTGCACGACCGGATGGAGGTTCCTGGCCCAGCCGAGCCTCCCACGCTTGCGCTGATGGGTCGCATCCGATCATGGTTCACTGCCGGTCATCGCGATGAAGCTGGCAGACCCGTTGCGCACCACGCGAAGCAACAGCGGGTGTTCGCTCGACGGTCTGCTGACCGTCGCAAGATCGGCGACGTCCTGCAGACGCTTGGTTCCGGCATGGGTAATCAGATCGCCGACCTTCAGGCCAGCCAGCGCTCCGGCCCCGGCACGACGCAACTGCGTCACGATCAGGCCGCCTTCCTCGTCTTGCGCCTTGAGCGCCTTGCGAATCTCGGCGGTAGCGTTGGCCACACCGAGCTCGAGATTCGGCACCCAGGCATCGCGGTCACCGGATTGCAGCGCATTGTCCGGTGGATCTGGCAGTTGACCGATCGTCACGGCAAGGGTCAGCTGGGTACCGTCGCGGATCACGCTCGCATCCAGCGTTGTACCGGGGGCCAGGCGCACGGCGATCTTTCCGACGGTGGCGAAGCTCACCGGTGTGGAACCGAGGCTCAGAAGCACATCACCGGCCAGCAGCTGGCGCGCCGCGGGCCCCTGCGGCTCTACCGCCGTGATCAGCGCGCCTACAGGTGCGTCGCGTCCGGTGAGGGCTTGCGCCAGTGCGGGCGTCATCGCTTGCACTTCGACGCCCAGGTAGCCCCGGTTCACGCGCCCATGGGCCTTGAGTTCAGCGATAACGGAGGCAACGGTCTGCGCCGGAATTGCGAACCCAAGACCGACCGAGCCCCCACTCGGCGACAGTATCGCCGTAGTGACCCCGATGACGGCTCCATCGGTGGACAGCAGCGGGCCGCCCGAGTTTCCAAGGTTGATGGCCGCGTCGGTCTGCAGAAAATCGATGTACGGATCCTCTTCGAGCGTGCGAGCCCGGGCCGAGAGAATCCCGGCGGTAACCGACTGACCGAGACCGAAGGGATTGCCGATGGCTACCACGGGATCTCCTACCGATACTTTGTCGGAGGATTCCAGCCGAAGTGCAGGTAACCGCCCTGCGTTCACGCGCAGCAGCGCAATATCAGTGGTCGCATCGGTGCCAATGACCTGGGCGGGGATTTCCCGACCGTCCGCCAGCTTTACGCGCACCGCACGCGATCCAACGACCACATGGCGATTGGTGACGATCAGTCCGTCCGCACTGACGATGAACCCTGAGGCCAGCGCCGACCCTGTGGCCGCCGGCGATGCGATGCCACTGCCCGGCCCGGACAGCATGCGGCGCATGAACGCACGCATCTCATTGTCTTGCGTATCAGCGGTCGCCCGATCCACGGCGCGCTGGCCGGCGCCTTCGGGCTGTTCGTCAACAAGAATCGTGACCACGCTCGGCGCCACCTGCCTGACCAGCGCCGCGTAGCCCCCATTGACCGCAGCGGCCGCGGGCTCTGTCCACAGCGCGGTCATAACTGCCGCAACCAGCAGAAAGAAGATCCTGGAATCCGGTACACAGCCCAAGCCCGACATTGCGCTTTTCTCCGCTGGTTGCATGGCGACACCGTTCACATGGATCGGCGCGTATCGTAAAGCCGGTTCAGCGCGGGTGGCGAACTATCTTCACGCGCGGCTCGTGAATTTGTAGAATCAGACGGGCCGCTGCGGAGATCATTCATGTCCACATCATTTGTTCTCAACGGCAAACCAATCACCCTGGATGCCGATCCGAATATGCCGCTGTTGTGGGCGGTGCGCGAACTCGCGGGCCTGCCTGGCACCAAATTCGGTTGCGGCATGGCGCTGTGCGGTGCCTGCACGATGCACTTGGATGGTCAGGCGATTCGTTCCTGTGTCATGCCCTTATCGGGGGTGGACGGGCGACAGGTCACGACCATCGAAGGTCTGCAGAGCCGGTCTGCAAAAGCGGTGCAGGCGGCCTGGATTGCACTGCAGGTACCTCAATGCGGCTACTGCCAGTCCGGCCAGGTCATGTCGGCGAGCGCATTGCTTGAAAAAAATACAGCACCGACCGACGCCGACATCGACGCCGCGATGAGTGGCAACATTTGCCGCTGCGCCACCTATTCGCGTATCCGGGCTGCAATCCATAGCGCGGCGCAGTCGCTCAAGGCATAGCCATGACCCGTCAGACCGCCGCTGTTCGAAAACCCACGCGTCGTGCATTCCTCAAAGGTGCGAGCTCGGTGACCGCGATGGCGCTCACGATCGGATTTGAGTGGGCCGGTACGACGCGGCGCGCAGCGGCTGTGGCCGCGCCGTCGACCGCTGCATCGTTTGCGCCCAATGCCTTCCTGCGCATCGGCGCTGATAACAGCGTGACCGTCATTGCCAAGCATGTGGAAATGGGGCAGGGCGCCTACACCGGCATTGCCACCATAGTCGCGGAAGAACTCGATGCCGATTGGTCTTCAGTGCGTGTTGAGAGCGCCCCGGCCGACGCCACGCGCTACGCCAATTTCGTCTTTGGCAAGCTTCAGGGCACCGGCGGCAGCTCGGCCATGGCCAATTCCTGGATGCAGCTGCGCGAGGCGGGAGCCAGGGCGCGCGCGATGCTGGTCAGCGCAGCGGCCAGGCAGTGGCATGTGTCCGTGGCAGAACTGAGCGTTTCCAATGGCATCGTCTACCACCCGGCCAGCAAACAGCAGGCGCCATTCGGATCTCTGGTACGAGCGGCCGCGCTGATGCCGGTCCCCGATCAGGTCACCCTCAAGGATCCTAAGCACTTCAAGCTGATCGGCCGCCAGCTGCCGCGCGTTGACGTGCCCGCGAAAGTGGATGGCAGTGCGCAGTTCACCCTGGATGTCGTGTTACCCGGCATGCTGGTGGCATTGTTGAAGCGCCCACCGCTGTTCGGCGCGACCGTCCAATCTTTCGATGCCGGCGCCGCAGCCGCCATACCCGGCGTGGTCAAAGTGGTGCAGGTGCCGCATGGCGTCGCCGTGCTCGCAACCGGTTTCTGGGCCGCCAAGCAAGGGCGCGATGCGCTTGCAGTGCAGTGGGACGACAGCAATGCGGAGAAGCGCAGCTCCGCGGCGATCATGGATGAGTACCGTCGGATCGCCGAACAGCCGGCGCCCTCGGCACGCAACGATGGCGATTCGGCGCAGGCGCTTCGCAATGCCCACAAGACACTGTCGGCCAGCTTCGAATTCCCGTTTCTCGCCCATGCGCCGATGGAACCGCTCGACGCGGTCGTCAAACTGACCGCCAGCAGCTGCGAGATCTGGGCTGGGGACCAATTCCAGACCATCGACCAGGCCAACGCGGCCAGGATAGCCGGCCTGGATCCGAAACAGGTCAGCATTCATACCCTCTATGCCGGGGGCAGCTTCGGCCGGCGTGCCAACCCTGAATCCGATTTCATCGTTGAAGCGGTGTCGATTGCCAAGGCCTGCGGGGCTGACGGCATCCCGATCAAGCTGCAGTGGACGCGCGAGGATGATCTTCATGGCGGCCTGTACCGGCCCATGTACTACCACAAGCTGGAAGCTGGCCTGGACGAGAAAGGCGAGCTCACCGCGTGGCGGCACGTCATCGTCGGCCAATCGATCATGGCGGATACCCTGTTTGCGCCGATCATGGTCAAGGATGGGATCGATCCGACCTCGGTCGAAGGCGCTGCAACTATCGCCTACGCCATACCGAACCTCTCGGTCAACCTGGCAACCACCAAGTTCCCCGTGCCAATCCTGTGGTGGCGCGTGGTCGGCAGTTCGCATACCACTTTTGCAGTGGAAGCATTCATCGACGAGGCGGCGACTGCGGCGGGCGAGGATGGATTCACCTTTCGGCGCAAGCTGCTCGAGCACCAGCCGCGCATGAAGGCCGTGCTGGAACTCGCAGCCGAGAAGGCCGGGTGGAGCAAGGATCCCATGCCCAAGGGCAGGGGGCGCGGCATTGCAGTGGCTGAGGCTTTCAAGACCTTTGTCGCCCAAGTCGCTGAAGTCAGTGTCGATGAGGCCGGTCATGTCAAGGTCGACCGGATTGTGTGCGCGGTGGACTGCGGCACCGCGATCAATCCCGACATCGTCGCCGCCCAAATGGAAGGCGGCATCGGCTTTGGCCTCGGGGCCGTGCTCTACGGGCAGATCACACTCAAAGATGGGCGCGTCGAGCAGGACAATTTCAACAGCTATCGGGTACTGCGGATGAACGAGATGCCCAAGGTCGAGGTATACGTGGTGCCGTCGGCCGAGGCCCCGACAGGGGTGGGCGAGCCTGGTGTGGCACCCGTGGGACCTGCTGTAGCCAATGCGATCTTTGCCGCCACCGGCAAGCGCATCCACGTACTTCCATTTCCCAAGCCCAGCGCAGCGTGACGCGGTCAACCGCCAAGGATGTTCCCATGCACACGTCAACTCAGAGCGGGCGAGCCTCCCATGCGCTACTGGTAACCCTTGCAGTCATCATCATCCTGGCGCTGAGCGCGACCGCCTATATGGTCCTGGGTCCCCGACCCACTGATTTCGCGGGTGGCAAGCGGGTCGCACTCTCGGACTATCATGAACAGGATCCGACCGGCGTTCCCGCCGAACTTAAGGCGGCAAACCTGGTCGAGCGGGGTGAGTATCTGACGCACGCTGCTGACTGTGTGGTCTGCCACACGGCCAAGGACGGTGTGCCATTTGCCGGCGGACGAGCATTCGTGTTGCCGTTCGGAACCATCTATTCGACCAACATCACGCCCGATGCCGACACCGGCATAGGTCGGTACACGGATGCGAATTTCCTGGATGCGGTGCATAAGGGCATCGGTCGGGGCAATACCAGGCTCTATCCGGCAATGCCATACGCCAGCTACACCTACATGTCGGATGCCGATGCGCTCGCGATCAAAGCCTATCTCTTTACGCTCAAGCCCATCCATGCCCCGGCGCCGGACAACACCCTGGTCTTTCCATTCAATCAACGCAGCCTGATGAGCCTGTGGTCGGTCCTGTTCAATTCCGATCAGCGATTTGAACCCAACGTTGAGCGCAGCGCAGAATGGAATCGTGGCGCCTACCTCGCCGAGGCCATGGCGCACTGTGGTGAGTGCCATACGCCGAGAAATCTCATGTTCGCGCTGAACAACCGGCAGAAATTCGCAGGCGCCGTGCAAGCCGGTTGGCGTGCCTACAACATCACCCCCGATCGCAGCAGCGGTGTAGGGGCCTGGAGCGACGCAGACCTGGTGCACTATCTGTCGACAGGACATGCCGACGGCCGAGGTACGGCATCGGGTCCCATGGGTGAGGCAGTAGATGCCAGCCTTAGCCATCTGAAGCCGACCGACGTTGCGGCACTGGTAACTTATCTGCGCTCGGTTGCGGACATCGCGACGCCGGATCTAACCGAGCCCAGGACCGATCCCGCGCCGGCTTCACAGGCGCAGGGCCTCGCCGCCAGCGTCGATCCGCACGGCAAAGCAGTGTTCGAGGGGGCGTGTGCGGGCTGTCACGGATGGACCGGCGTCAGTCCGGTGATACCCTTCGCGACGCTGATCGGCACGCGCGCTGTGAATGATCCGACCGCCAATAACGTAGCGCAGGTCATTATCGGCGGCGCGCAGCGGCACACCGGCAGCGACCCGTCCAACATGCCCGCGTTCGGCGCTGCGTACTCGGATGCCGAGATCGCGAGCGTCGCCAATTACATCACTGCCCGATTTGGCGTTAAGGGCTCGGATCTGACCGCAACGCAGGTCGAGAAGCTGCGGCGCGAAGAATAGCGCCACTATATTCAGCTGAATCGATCTCGCTCGAATCGAGCGGCGGGTAAGCTATAGTCCGCACGGGGGGGGATCCGGGACATGGGTAAGGATGAACAAGCCGGGCAGCTAGCCGATAGCGACACCGGCCGATTCGTGCGCACGATGGGCGGCAAGGCGTCCACCATCGGTCGTGAAGCGGCGGAAGTGCGCGGCGTGATCGACGACACGCAGAAGCTCTCGGTTCGCCAGGCGCAGGCCGTGGCTGCGCTGGCGACACAATTGCGCGACATCACGCAGGCTCAGGACAGCATCGGAACGCATTCCCGCAGCAGCCTTGCGGCCGTGGCGCAGGCGCGCGAGGCGGTGGAAGCGGTCGGTCGCGAGGTCATGGAGGTAGTCCAGACGCTGCGTCAGGTGGCGCAAGGGGCCGGCCGCATCTCAAAGATCGCGCTCCAGACCAGGCTGGTCGCGCTCAACGCCTCGGTGGAAGCCGCTCATGCCGGTGAGGCAGGTCGCGGCTTCAGTGTGGTGGCAGACGCCGTCAAGGAGCTGGCCGCTCAGGTCGAGGCGACTTCCAAGTCGATCATGAGCACTGTCAGCGAGCTCGACAAGCGGGTCGACCTGCTGGCGCAGGAAATCCAGGCGCCATCGGCGACGCAGAGGCGCAGCAGATTCCATCATACCCTCACCGAGGTCGAATCCAGCGTCGGGGCGATCGGCGCCGCCGCCAGTGCCAGCCGCACCATCAGCGATGGCCTGGATCGCCAGATGGCGGCGATCGAATCGGAGATGCACGCTACCGCGCGCGCGTTGGATACGGCAATGCAGCGAAGCGAGACATTTCTTACGCTGTCGGAGGAGATGATCGAGGCGGTCGCCGGCAGCGGGGTGGAAACCGCAGATACGCCCTACATCCGCGCCGCCCAGCAGGCGGCGGCGGATATCAGCCGGCTGCTCGAGCAGGCCCTGGCAGCCGGTGAAATCTCGATCACCGACCTGTTTGACGAACATTACCGGCCGATCCCCGACACCGAGCCGCCGCAGCATCTCACACGGTTTGTGCCGCTCGCCGACCGACTGTTTCCGCAAGTGCAGGAACGCCTGCTCGAACTGAGTGATCGCGTCATCTTCTGCATCGCTGTAGATCGCAACGGCTACGTGGCCACGCACAACAAGAAATACAATCACCCGCGCCGGGGCGATGTCGCGTGGGACACCGCCAATAGCCGCTATCGGCGCATCTTTAACGACCGCGCCGGCCTGGCCGCCGGCCGCAACCAGCGCCCGTTTCTACTGCAGACTTACCGCCGCGACATGGGATCGGGCAAATTCGTCGTAGCCAAGGAGGCCGATGCCCCGATCACGGTGCAGGGCAAGCACTGGGGCGGTTTACGCCTGGCCTACAGGTTTTGAGTCGCTGTGCCCCGGGTAACGGTCTGCGCCTTCTGCTCAAGGTTGCGGAATTTACCCGACAGCCCGTCCAGCCGTGCGACCCAGTCCTGGCGGATGGCTTGACCCTCGATCGCCGTGTGAAATCGCACCAGGATCATGATCAGGAATAGCGGTTTGACGAAGGCGCCGCGCGCCGATAGGGCGAACAGCACGGCAATGATCACCGGAAGCACGCCCAGCGCACGCGCAGCGGGCGGCAACATCAGAGTAACCGCGGCGGCCGGCCCGAGCAGCGCAAGCCATAAAACGACGCTCAGCAGCAGTTCGGCGAGCACGATCCAGGCCGCGGTTTTGAGGATGGGCTGGGCGTTCTGGCAATAGTAGACGAGGCCATCGCGCGCGCTGTTCCAGGGGTTCTGGTCGTTGCGCGCCAGATTGTAGGACAGGATGGCCTTGTCCATGTAGCGCGCGGCGGCGCGTACAATTGCCGACACCAGGTTGGCGATCGCGCCCAGGCCCGGCACAGGCAACAGCTCCGCGATCCAGTCGAGCGTGCGATGAAATGCGTTCAGCACAGCGCGCACCAGTAGGTTCATCGCGAACAATACATTCACCTGGCCGAAATGTTCGGTCACTATCCGCCGGCCATAGGCGAACATCGATTCGGTACCGTTGCCGACGCGTCCCAGCACGATGAGCTGGGTCAATACGGCGACATGGCCGCATTCGATCAGATGCAGGACGTAGCGCAGCGACGCCATCCAGAACCAGGCGGCCAGAAGGGCGCTCGAGAGAAACCAGATCCAGCCGAAAGCCGGCGCGACGTGGGCGCCGAACCACATCAACCCGCCCACGGTAACGACCATCCATATGATGCAGGCGACAGAGAATGCCAGCAGCAGCGCGAAGCGCAGCAGTGCATAGGGCAGGGTGCGCAGCAGCAGTCCGAATGCGGACAGCAGGCTGTAGCTGCGTACCGCCAGCGGATAATTATGAGCAACGGTGTTGTCAACCATATTGTTGTAGCAGCAGGATGAGAGTGATGACTGACATCGCGCCGTACGTTACGGGACAGCTCACACGGCACGCAAGGCTGGTCTCCAAAATCTTCCCGGCTGCGCAACTGCCGAGCGACTAGACTGGATCTAGCGCAACGATACAACGGGCAACTGTGGGGCAAAGCGAGCGGCAGGCGACAAGGCTGGTGTTTCTCGTCGTAGGTTTCGGCGCCGCGGCCTGGGCCTGCCTGGTTCCTTTCGCGAAAGCCAACACCGAATTGGATAAGGCAAGCCTCGGCCTGGTGCTGCTGTGCCTGGGTGCGGGATCGATACTCGCGATGCCAACTGCCGGCGCGCTCAGTACGCGCTATGGATGTCGGGTGGTGCTCACGCTGTCAGCGCTGGTGGCCTGCGCCGCGCTGCCGCTACTGGCGACCGTGTCATCCGCGCGACTGCTGGCCGTTGTGCTGTTCGTCTTCGGTGCTGCGCTGGGTTCGGCGGATTGCGTAATGAACGTCCAGGCGATGATCGTGGAGCGTGCCAGTGCCAGGCCGCTGATGTCTGGATTCCACGCCTTCTACAGTCTCGGCGGCATTGCTGGAGCTGCGAGCATCAGCACCCTGCTGACGCTCGGGGCTACACCGCTTGCCAGCACGCTGGCGACAGTTGTTGCCATGGTGCTCGCGGTGTTGCTTGCCTATCCGGGGCTGCTGCCTTATGGCAACCCCGCCGAGGGGCCGCCGTTTGCGATTCCGCATGGCGTGGTCCTGTTTCTGGGCGCGCTGTGCTTCATCGTTTTTCTGGTCGAAGGCTCCATGGTGGACTGGAGTTCGGTGCTGATGACCGAACAGCGCGGTACCGACCGTGCGCAAGCCGGATTTGCATTCGCGAGTTTCTCGACCGCAATGACGTTCGGCCGACTGATCGGCGATCGAGTGGTCGCCAGGATCGGCCGACGCCCCGTGGTCGTTGTGGGCGCATTGCTGGCCGCCGGCGGCATCACACTCGCCACGTTGATTCCGATTCAGGCGGGCGCGTTGCTTGGTTATGCGCTGGTCGGCGTTGGTTGCTCCAATATCGTACCGGTGCTGTTCACCGCGGTGGGCCGGCAAAAGACCATGCCGCAGGCGGTCGCGGTACCGGCGATTAACACGTTGGGGTATGCAGGCATTCTCACCGGTCCCGCAGGCATAGGCTTCATCGCCCAGCACAGCAGCCTGTCGATCGCATTCCTGCTGGTGGCAATGCTGATGGTGGCCGTGGCTGTCAGCAGCAGGTTCCTGCACGCCCTGGATGGCTGAAGGACGCGCGCTCGGCCCGCAGCGACCATTGCAAAGGGGTGCTGTTGCGGCGCTTGATCGCACGCGCATAGATCGCGCATAGATAAGGAGTAGGGGATGGATGGGATTGCCGACCGGTTGATGTCCGGCAGGTTAGAATGGAACCGGCACGGCGCGGACGGGTCAACCGTATCGCGACTGAGGCGTTAGTGCACACGCGGGCCATGCCCGCCCCGGACGGAGCGCAAGAACATAGTCCCTACTCAGGCAGGTGCCCAGATCCACCCAGGCGCCATTAGTATTGATTTTCCTCCATACTTAACTGTCGCCATACCGGCTTGACGGGCTTTGCCATGCGCCACCTGCTGTTACTGCCGGTCATCGGCCTTGCGACTGTCCTGTCCGGATGCCACAAAAGCGCGACCCCGTATGTCCCCATTCCTCCGCCGCTGACCTATTCGATCGGCGGTAGCGTCGCGGGTCTTTCCGGAACGGTTGTCCTGCAGAACAACGGTACCGACAACCTGCCGGTCTCCAGCAATGGTGCCTTTGCGTTTGACGTGACGGTGCAACCGAACTCAGCGTATGACGTCACCATCGCGACGCAACCGGCTAACCAGGTCTGCACGGTCAGCAACGGCAGCGGTACGGCCGCCGCCTCGGTCACTAACGTCGTCGTCGCGTGCAGTTTGAGTTCCACCGCCGGGGATGTATGGACGTGGGTTGCCGGCTCGGATTACGTGAATGCCTCCGGCGTCTATGGCACACAGGGCGCGGCGGCGGCGGCTAACACGCCTGGCGCACGCCGGCAGCCGATCGCGTGGAGCGACACCGCCGGCAATTTCTGGCTGTTCGGCGGCAACAGCGTGGGCAATGTCGGCATGCTCAACGATCTTTGGGAGTACGCCCCCGCCAGCGGACTGTGGGTATGGCAAGGCGGTTCTGACGTCGTGGGGGCCGCCGCAGCATACGGTGTGCAGGGCATGGCCGCTGCCGGCAATAATCCCGGTGCGCGCGAGGGCTCAGCACATTGGACCGATGCCGCGGGCAATCTCTGGCTGTTCGGCGGCGACAGTCTGGCCGGTCAGAACCGCGAGGAACTCAACGACCTCTGGAGCTACAGCCCGACCAGCGGACTGTGGACTTGGGTCGGCGGCTCGGACATAGCGGCCAACGCAGGCAGCTACGGCACACTGGGATTGGCCGCCGCCAGCAACTTGCCGCCGGCGCGCACCGATGCGATTAGCTGGCTGGACGGCGCAGGCACCTTCTGGCTGTTTGGCGGGGCGCAGCTCAATGCCCAGGGCGGCTACCTCGCGGTGTTCAACGACCTGTGGAGTTACAACCCGACCACCGGACTGTGGACCTGGGTCAGCGGCTCCAGCACCCCCAATGCCGCGGGCGTGTATGGCACGCAGGGCAGCGCTGCCGCCGGTAACCTGCCTGCTGCCCGTATGGGTGGCAGCGCCTGGCTCGATGCCAGCGGCAATGTCTGGCTGTTCGGCGGCTTGGGTCTGGGCCAGGGCGGCATCGCGCAGGAATACAACGACCTGTGGGAATACAACCCCGGTAGCGGGTTGTGGACCTGGATCGGCGGCTCGAATGGACCGGATGCCGCGGGCACCTATGGCACGCAGCGCGCGGGCGCTGCCGGCAACGGTCCGGGCGCGCGCGTCTCGGCGGTGTCGTGGAAAGACCAGGCCGGGAATTTCTGGCTATACGGCGGCTACGGGTACGCCCAGGGCGGCGTTCTCGGAAATCTGAACGACCTGTGGGAATACAGCCTCGGCTCCGGTGTGTGGACATGGATCGGCGGCTCCTCGTCGAGCGCCGCATCCGGTATCTACGGTACGCAGGGCGTAGCGGCCCTCAGCAACGATCCCGGCGCACGCGAACAGGCGGTCGGCTGGCTCGACAGCAGCGGCAATTTCTGGCTTTTCGGCGGCTTCGGCTTCGATTCATCCGGCGTAGAAGCTGACCTGAACGACCTATGGCGCTTCACGCAGACCCCGTGAGAGAAGTGGCATGAACGGGAAATCGAGCAAGGCCCTTTTCAGATCGGTTGGCGCGGCACGCAGCCTCAGCCTGATGACCGCTGTACTGGCGCTCGCCGCGTGCCATGGCAAATCTTCTTCCAGCAGCTCGAGCTACACGGTAGGGGGCACGATCACCGGCTTGAAAAGCGGTAGTGTCGTTCTGATCTATAACGGCAGCACCACGGTAAGCGTTGCGGCAGGCGCGACCACCTGGATCTTTCCGGGCACCTTTGAGGCGAACACCAGCTACTCGGTGACGGTGCAGACGCAACCGGTCGGAGAGCTGTGCGAAGTCACCAGTGGCGGCAGCGCGACGACGCTTACCGGAAACGTGGACGATGTGGCGGTGACGTGCAGCGTGTTCGGACAGTGGACCTGGGAAGGGGGTTTGAATACGGTCGACGCCAGCGGCATCTATGGGACACAGAGCGCCCCCGCCGCCACGAACCTGCCAGGCGCGCGCTATGACAGCAGCTCCTGGACCGACTCGTCCGGCGACTTCTGGCTGTTCGGCGGGTATGGTTATAACGCAACCGGCGCACTGGGTGCGCTCAACGATCTGTGGCGCTACAGCCCGAGCACCGGCCTCTGGACCTGGGTCAGCGGCGGTAACGCGGACAACGCCAACGGCGTGTACGGCGCCCTGGGGACCGCGGCAGTCACCAACCTGCCGGGCGCGCGCTATTCAGCGGCCTCGTGGATCGACTCCGCCGGCGACCTGTGGTTGTTCGGCGGGTACGGCTATGACTCGACCGGCGCCGTCGTGGGCTATCTCAACGACCTGTGGGAGTTCAGTCCAAGCACCGGACTGTGGACCTGGGTCAGCGGCGGGGCGACGGCCAACGGCGTCGGGGTTTACGGCACCCAGGGCACTGCCGCGGCCGGTAACGTGCCGGGTGCGCGCTATTCGGCCAACTCGTGGATCGACTCCTCCGGCAACCTGTGGCTGTTCGGCGGCTATGGCTACAACGCCGCCACCGGTTTGGGCGGTCTCAACGATTTATGGCGATACAGTCCGAGCAGTGGCCAGTGGACCTGGATCAGTGGCGGCAGCGGTCACAATGCCCCTGGCGACTACGGTACGCAAGGCACTGCCGCGGCCACCAACATGCCCGGAGCGCGCCAGGCCGCCAATGCCTGGACCGACTCCGCCGGTAACCTGTGGCTGTTCGGCGGCTACGGCTACGACGCCACCGGCGGCGTGGGCTATCTCAACGATCTGTGGCAATACAGCCTGAGCAGCGCGGAGTGGACCTGGGTCAGTGGCGGCAATGCGCACAATGCCAGCGGCACCTACGGCACCGAGGGCACCGCCGCGTCCATCAACGTGCCGGGAGCGCGCCAGGCGGCCACGTCCTGGATCGACTCGGCCGGCCACCTGTGGCTGTTCGGCGGGGCCGGCTATAGCTCGATCGGCGGTGTGGGCGACCTCAACGACCTGTGGCAATACAGCCTGAGCACGCAGACCTGGACCTGGGTCAGTGGCGGCAACGGCGACAACGCTCCCGGCGATTTCGGCATTCAGGGCACCATATCGGCCAGCACCGTGCCCGGGTCGCGCCAGGCGGCCAGTTCCTGGATCGATTCCTCCGGGCATCTGTGGCTGTTCGGCGGAGCAGGCTATGGTGCAGCCGGCAACGGCTATCTCAACGACCTGTGGCAATTCGTGCCGCCCTAGCCGGTGATCAGGAGTACAGCAATGTGTCCACGAGCAAGCCGCCCGCTGATCAGCGTCGGCGCGGCCATGCGATTCATCTGTCTGGTGGGCGGCGCGCTGATGCTTGTGGGTTGTGGTCATAGCAGCTCGACCACTGCGGCCGAAAGCACCAACTACACCGTGGGCGGCTCGATCAGCGGCTTGACTGTCAGTAGCGTCGTGCTGGCCAACGGCACCGCGACCGTGACCGTCGGGGCGAACGCGACCTCCTGGGTGTTTCCGGTCTCCTTTGCGGCCGGCAGCAGCTATTCGGTGACGGTGAAGACTCAACCCACCGGAGAGCTGTGCCAGGTTACCAGCGGCGCCAGCGGGATGAACACCGGCAGTGTGGGCAATGTGACGGTGGTGTGCGGCTATGGGCAGTGGACCTGGGAAGGAGGCTTGAATACGGTCAATGCCAGCGGGCTCTACGGCACGCTGGGCAGCGCCGCGGCCGGCAGCGTGCCGGGAGCGCGCTATTGGACCAGCTCATGGACCGATTCGAGCGGCAACTTCTGGCTGTTCGGCGGCGTTGGCTACGATGCGGCCGGCGCTACCGGCTACCTGAACGATCTGTGGCAATACAGTCCGGCCACGGGGCTATGGACCTGGGTCAGCGGTGCAAATGCGCTCAATGCCAGCGGCGTCTATGGTACGCAAGGCACCGCTGCGGCCGGCAATGTGCCGGGGGCGCGCTATTCCTCCAGTTCCTGGATCGACTCCTCCGGCAACCTTTGGCTGTTCGGCGGAGCAGGCAGTGACGCCGCTGGTGCTATCGGAAACCTGAACGATCTGTGGCGCTACAGTCCGAGCACGGGGCTGTGGACCTGGATCAGTGGCGCAAGCGGCGACAATGCCAGTGGGATCTACGGCACGCTGGGGACGGCTGCGGCCGGCAATGTGCCGGGGGCGCGCTATTCCGCCAGTTCCTGGATCGACTCCTCCGGCAACCTGTGGCTGTTCGGCGGAGTAGGCAATGACTCCACTGGCGCTGTTGGAAACCTGAACGATCTGTGGCGCTACAGTCCAAGCACGGGGCTATGGACCTGGATCAGTGGTGGAAACGGGGACAATGCCAGCGGGGTGTACGGCACCCAGGCCACTGCGGCAGCCGGCAACGTGCCGGGAGGACGCAATTCCGTCGCCTCCTGGATCGACTCCACCGGCAACCTGTGGCTGTTCGGCGGCTATGGCTACGACTCCACCGGCAGTGTCGGCAAGCTCAACGATCTGTGGAAATACAGTCCGAGCAGCGGATTGTGGACCTGGATCGACGGCGAAGACGCCGCCAATGGCAGCGGGCTCTACGGCACGCTGGGAACGGCCGTGGTCGGCGCGCTGCCGGGAGCGCGCCAGGCAGCCAGCTCCTGGATCGATTCTGCCGGCAACCTGTGGTTGTTTGGCGGCGTGGGCTATGACGCAGCGTCCGCAGTGGGAAACCTGAACGATTTGTGGAAATACAGTACCAGCACCTCAGAGTGGACCTGGGTCAGTGGCGGGATCGGTGACAATGCCAGTAGCGTCCCCGGCACCCAGGGTACCGGCTCGCCTGCCGATGTGCCGGGAGGTCGAAATTCCGTCAGCTCCTGGATCGACTCCTCCGGCAACTTGTGGCTATTCGGCGGCTATGGCTACGATTCGGCCGGGGCATTGGGCTACCTCAACGACCTGTGGCAATACAACCCGACCACGGGCAGCTGAAATCTATTCAAAGGTCGTGAGCGCGCGCTGACGACTGTCAGCGCCGATTCCTGACTGATCAGAGCAGCGCATCAGGCGCAGGCTCGCAGCCCTAACTGCCCAACAGCCAGGGTGATCTGATGAACGCCGAAAGCAGCCACCTTCCAGTGACGGTATCCGTGTCCGTGGCCGATGACGGGAAAAGCGGCACCGATACCACGCACAAAGACGCCGCGTCCGACGCTGCGCGCAAGGACGCAGCGAGCAAAGACACCTCGAGTAAACACAGCTCGAGCAGCGACACCGCAAGCGAGAAACAGCGCGGCTCATCGGCCAGTGAGCCATCGCCGGACAAAGTCCGAATGCAGGGTCAGCTGCCGGCTCTCGACGATGATGCGGACGTCGGGGTAGAGAAGGAATACATCGTCACCAGGGATGGCAAAGCGGATCTGCGCTTCGCCGGAGTGCTGCTGGCATCGGCAGCACCGGACTCGGCGCCCGAAGGGCACTGGGAGGAATATCGCATTTACCAGACCAGTGGCGGCAAGCACGTGTTCTCGAAGGTGACTCGAAATGTGCTCGAGAAAGAGCAAGACACCCACGAAGCCGAGGTATTTGACCCGTCTCCGTCCTCGGTGCCGTCGCAGCTGATGCGAAGCGCGCGCGAGATCGCGCGTGCCCGGCCGCTGACATGGATGGATGCAGCGATCGCCTTCTTCGGCTACCAGCCGCTGGCCAAGGTGCTGTATCGCAAGCTCAGTGTTCGCTTCGAAGAAGTGATTAATTAAGTCACGTTATTGTGAGACGCAGGTCTCGCTGCGGGCAACGGCAGCGCCCTGGCGTCATCCCGCCATGCGCTGGACCGTTCTGTGCATCATTGTTCGATGCACAGGAGTTTCACAATGCTTCATCGCCTGCCGCGAGCCAGCTGGTGCGCCTCCTGGATCCTGGCGGCAGGCTCGGCCATGACTTCGACCACCACTCAGGCTGATGCGCTCTCGGCGGTCCAGCTGCTGCGAGAGGGCGGTTGCGGCGGTCTGATGCCGGCGGCGGCGCCGTTGCATCACAGCCCGTTACTGGATCGAGCCGCCGAGCAATGGGCCCACGGGTTGGCATTGTCGGCGGCTGCTCGAAGCGGCGGCTATTCCGCGGATGCCGCCGCTGGACTACGCATCAGCGACTCCGACACCGATATGATCAGTACGCTGCGCCGGACGAGCTGCAGCACCGTGTCGCGCCGTGAATTTCAGGACATCGGTGTCTACCGTCACGGGTCGAATAACTGGCTGGTTTTGTCATCGCGCTACTCGCCGCCGGATCGATCCCAGGCCCCGGTGCTGGCCGCGCGCGCGCTCGAGCTCATCAATCAGGTGCGAGCCAGCGGTACCCGCTGCGGCGAGCGATCTTTCGGGCCGACGTCACTCGTCACGCTATCCGCGACACTGGCCAGCGTCGCCCTGGGACACGCGGCCGACATGGCCGCGCACGACTATTTCGAGCACCAGGATCTGACCGGCCGTTCGCCGGCGCAACGGGTCCGTGCCGTGGGCTATCAGGAAAAACTGGTCGGCGAGAACATCGCGTACGGACCCAAGTCGATCGATGAGGTCGTTCAGGGCTGGCTCAACAGTCCGGATCACTGCGAAAACATCATGGACCCGAGATTTGCACAGATGGGCATAGCCTACGCACCGGGACAGCACTCGCGGCGCGGCTTGTACTGGGTTCAACTGCTGGCGGCTCCGCGCGACAGCACAAGCTGACGCCGCCGCATATCTGCGAGAAACACTGCGGTACGCGGGGACAGGGTCTAAGCGGCCGATGCGTCCTCAAGCACTTCCGGCTCAAGCGAGAGCTCCGAAGACGCACTGGCTTCCGGTGCGGCAGGCGCACCAGCGGCGGGCTCTGCGGCGACAGGCGCCGCAAGCGCTGACTGCTCCGGTTTGCGCGTGCCATTGAGCTTGATGTTCAGGCGAACTTCGTTGGCGGAATCGGAATTTCGTATAGCTTCCTCATACGAGATCGCGCCTTCATTGTAGAGCTCGAACAATGACCAGTCGAAGGTCTTCATGCCGAGCTCGCGCGACTTCGACATGATGGTCTTGATCTCGTGAAACTCGCCCTTCAGCAGCTTGTCGGCCACGATGGGTGTGTTGATCAGGATTTCAATCGCTGCCTTGCGACCCTTGCCGTCGGCAGTTCGAACCAGCCGCTGCGAGATGATCGCACGCAGGTTGCTCGACAGATCCATCAGCAGCTGTTTGCGACGCTCTTCGGGAAAGAAGTTGATGATGCGATCGATGGTCTGGTTGGCGCTGTTTGAGTGCAACGTCCCAAGACACAGATGCCCGGTCTCTGCGAAGGCGATGGCGTGCTCCATCGTCTCGGTGTCGCGAATTTCTCCGATCAGAATGACGTCCGGCGCCTGGCGTAAAGTGTTCTTCAGCGCGTTATGCCACGAGTGGGTGTCGATCCCGACTTCTCTATGGGTGATCAGCGACTGGTGCGACTGGTGCACGAACTCAACCGGATCCTCCACCGTGACAATGTGGCCGGCGGAGGATCGGTTGCGATGATTGATCATGGCGGCAAGCGTGGTTGACTTGCCGGAGCCGGTGGCACCGACCACCAGGACCAGGCCGCGCTTGGTCATCACGATTTCTTTGAGGCTTTCCGGCAATCCGAGCGTGGCAAAATCGGGAATCTTATTGGCGATGGTCCGGATCACCATGCCGACCTGCTGCTGCTGCATGAATACATTGACCCGGAAGCGGGCGACTCCCGGCAGTGAGATCGCGAAGTTGCACTCGAGATCCTTCGCGAATTCGGCCCGTTGACGTTCGTTCATCAGCGACGTGGCGAGCATGCGGGTGACTGCGGCGCTCAATTTCTGGCTGGTCAAAGGCCGCATGGCGCCCTGCAGCTTCATGCTGGGCGGAAAATCCTTCGAGACGAACAGGTCCGAGCCCCCGGCCTTGCTCATTGCGGTCAGCAATTTCGTGATATGGGCCTTGGCTTGCGGTTCGGTCAGGTTCGACATCTGGTTGCTTGAGGGCCGGGTGATATGTCGAATCGTACCGGGTCGGCACCATCGAGTCCGGTATTGGTTCTCTAATCAGCGATTAACTGCCGCGGCGGCTGCCACCAGAAGTCGATGGTTTCCAATCACTAAATGAGCCGCAGCGACTGCGGCGGTTTGAGGTTACTTCAGTGATCCTTCTATGGTTTCGCTGGCAGTCCCCCGGGCGGAGCCGGTCCCGTTCCTGAATACGTCTTTCCATCCACGGTGGTGACTGACCAGTGACGAGTGTCCGCCGGCGGCGGCGGCGTGGTGTCAGTCGGGGGTAACTGGACCGGCGGGGGCTGTTGGAGCGGCGCTGCTTGAATGGCCGCGTGTGGCACCGAGGGTGTCGGCAGCGGCTCGTGTGTCGAGGTTCTGTGTGCTAGCTGAGGTGACGCTGCTGCGGCAGCGATGAGCTCGATGCCTCGGATGACCAGCCAACCCAGGACTACGCCGCACGCGATCTGTCCGATCAATTTCATGACTGCCACTCAATGGTCCGGCCGGCCGATACCGAGTTGATCGCGGATCCTGGCAACGCTTGCCGCGGCCACGGGTGGCGCGTTGTTCCCCCAGCTGGAGCGTACAAAGGTCGCCAGTGCGGCGACGTCAGCGTCGCTGTAGCGCCAGCCGAAGCCGGGCATGGTCAGGCCAGTCGGTGCGGCAGCCGTCGACGGCGCCCGCGCGCCCTGCAGGATCACGTTGATCAGGGAGGAAGGATCGGAGCTGAGTACGCTCGAATTGCCGGCCAAGGTTGGGAAGGTCAGGTTCTGGCCGCTGCCTGACAGCCGATGGCAGGCGGCACAGCTGTCGAGATAAATGCGACTGCCCGGCGAGCGCTCGCTCCCGGCCATGATGCTGGCAATCGTCGAATCACTGGCAGCGAAGCTGGCGCGTCCACGCTCGGGTGCGGCAGACAGCGACTTCAGATAGATGGCGATGGCCGTGACATCCTGGTCGGTCATGTACTGTGTGCTGTGGTCGACCGCGTCGGCCATCGCCCCGGTGGCGGCCGAATGCTCGCTGCGTCCGGCCTTGAGCAGTGTGGCAATGTCGGCAATGCTCCATCGCCCGAGACCATCGCCGCTGTTGCCGCGCAGATTGATCGGGGAGGAACCGTCGGCGAGCTCGCCGCCCGAGAGATAGAGGTTGCTGTGCCCGCGCAGGTCCTTTTCCTCGAAGAACCATCCGCGCGGGGTATGACAGGTACCGCAATGCGCAAGCCCCTGGACCAGATAGGCACCGCGGTTCCATTGCGGCTCCTGCGATGCATCGCCCACGAAGCGGGCATCGTCATGGAATGCGGCATCCCATAGCGCCAGCGGCCAGCGAATGCTCAACGGCCAGGCGATATCAGTCGGGCTAGAAGCCCGTCGCGCCGCCGCTATGCTCGCTTGCAAGTACGCGAACAGATCCTGCAGGTCTTCGTCCGACACCCGGGCGTAGGCCGTGTAGGGCATAGCGGGATAGAGACGTGTGCCGTCGGGCCTGACGCCGAGGCGCATCACACGCACAAAATCTGCCAGGGTGTAGGCACCGATCCCGGTATCCCGGTCAGGCGTAATGTTGCTTGAGTAGATCGTGCCCAGCGGTGTGCTTAGCGCGCGACCGCCCGCATACGATGCACCGTCCGCCCTGGTATGGCAAAACGCGCAATCGCCCAGCACTGCGATGTACTCGCCACGCGCAACATCCGGCGTGCGTTGCGCGAGTGCCGGTGAAATCCCAGGATCAGGAATGTGATAGACAACGGCGCACACCGCAACCGTCGCCGCCACGATGAGCGTGAGTGCGACCATAAGCAAGGAAATGCGCGACGCGCGGCTCATCGACTTATCGCCGAACCAGCGCGCCTGGGCTCTTGAGATAGGTCGCGCGGATATTGGCCGCGGACCAATAGGCAAGCGCGCCGACAAGACCGGTGGGGTTGTAGCCAATTCCGTGTGCGAACACGTTCGCGCCCAGCACGAATAGGTTCGGCACATCCCAGCTCTGCAGATACTTGTTGACGACGCTGGTCTTGGGATCCGCGCCCATCGCCGTGCCGCCATTGATATGGGTGCTCTGGTAGGGGCGCGTGTCCCAATTGTCGCCGCGCTTCAGAACGCGGCCAGACTGGGCTGTCGCACCCATCGCCTTGCCGATCTGCGAGAGCTTTTCACCAAAGAATTCTGACATTCGCAGATCATTGTCCTGCCAGTTCAGTGTCATGCGAAGCAGCGGGGTGCCATAGCCGTCGCGATAGGTAGGATCGAGATCCAGGTAGCAGCTGCGATAGGCCATGTTGCTGAGCTGTGACTCGATCCGCCCGGTATGGAGAAAATTCTCCTTCACCGCGGCCTTCCAGCCGCTGCCCCAGGCGGGGGATCCCGGAGGCAGCGGGATCCCGCGTACCGGGCCGTTGCCCGTCTGCCGCCCCCAGATTACACCGCCGCCTATAAAGCCCAGCTTGGCGTGATCGAAATTGTCGGCGTAGAAGTCCTCGATCGCCTGACCGACACCACCCGCGCCCATGAATTGGTTGATATAGACATTCTGATTGAAGAACAGGTTGACGCTATTGAGCAGCTGGTAGCAGAAGTTGCGCCCAACGGTGCCCTTGCCGGTATCCGGATCATAGGGTTGGCCGATGCCGGACGACAGCATCAGGCGTACGTTGTGCAGATGAAATGCCGCCAGCACCACCATGGCGGCGGGTTGGTCAATTTCATGTCCCTGCGCATCCACATAAGTCACCCCGGTCGCTACCTTGCCCGTGCTGTCGGTGTTGACCCTCAGTACATGGGCCTGGGTGCGCAGGGCGAAGTTCGGCATGCGATACAGCAGCGGCAGGATCGTCGTTTGCGGCGAGGCCTTGGAGTAGTTGATGCACCCGTAGTCGCTGCAAAAGCCACAAAAGTTACACGGCCCCAGCTGACAGCCGTAAGGATTGGTGTAGGGTCGCGATGCATTGGCAGCCGGTAGTGGATAGGGGTGGTAGCCCAGTTCGCGTGTCGCCTTGGCAAACAAAGCGCTGGTCGGTGGATCGGTCAGCGGCGGTAGTGGAAATTCGTGCGATCGCGGCGCCTCGAACGGGTTGCCTCCCTCGAGCGTTCGACCCTGAATGTTGCCGGCCTTTCCCGAGGTGCCACAGACGTGTTCGAAGCGATCGAAATGCGGTTCCAATTCCTCGTAGCTGATCCCCCAGTCCTGCAGCGACATCCCCTCGGCGATAAAGCGTGCTCCATAGCGCTCGGTGATGTGGCTCCTGAGGCGCAGCTCCTGCGGCATCACACGCGAATGAACGCCAGACCAGTGAATGCCGGCGCCTCCCACGCCGGTACCCGGCTTGAACGAGCCGATCTGGCGATACGGCAACGCGCGATCATCCTTGTGGTGGCGAATCGTCACCGTGCTCTTGGACAGGTTCTGCAGCAGCCCGTTTCGGGCCGACTGGGAGATCTCGTCGACCACCTTGGGATACGCCCAGTTTGGCACCGTGCTCGCATCCTCGCCGCGTTCGAGCGCGAGTACATTGAGCCCCGCCTGCGCAAGTTCGATCGCCATGATGGCCCCGGTCCAGCCAAAGCCCACAATGACCACGTCGACCGGCTTGTTGGTCGGCATCAGCCGCGCTTCCCGTAGATGCTCACCGGGCCGTACGGGTAGGGCTTGGCCTCGCCGACCCATTCAAGATAATCGGCGCGCACACCTGGATAGCCAATCATCTTCCAGGCGGCCATATCCTTATTGCCCCCGTACATCGGGTCGCCGAAGTAGCCCTCCATGACGTTCCTTAGCAGGAAGCCGGAAAAGAACGCCGGCGGCAGATCGGGCGATTTCAGACTGCCCTTTTCAATCTGCTTGAGAATGTCATCCTGCTGCGCCGCAGTAAGAGCGGCGAAGGGTTTGTTGAGCCGCTCCTGGCACAGTGCGTCGATGGCCTTGATGCCCAGTCGATACTGCTGTTTGGGAGTAAGTTGCGATTGGTAACCGAATTCCGGCGCGGCCGCGAAGAACGGCCCCTGCATGTACCATATGCCGCCGTCGGCCCACGCCGTACCCATCTGGCGGTCGATATATTGCGGTACTCCCAGTTCAACCGCGCCCGGTCCGTGCTCATCGGCCGGAATGAGACGGGCACAGGCTGCATTGATGAACGCCCATTCGACCGGCGTGAAGTGGGAGGGGCGATAATCAGGTACGCTTGGATAGTCGGGGGCGGGGGCAGCGTTCGGCAGTTGCTCTTCCTTGGACGACTGCGCCGCGCTCTGCCCGGCGAGCGGTACCGCCAATGGTGCCAGCGCGAGGGTGGTCGCTAAAAAATCGCGACGACTGGTTTGGCCATCATTTGAAGACACGGGGAAGTCCCTCATAGCAGATATGCGCGAGCATTCCGGCCTGGCACCGTGGATAGCGAATCGTACGAACTCTGCGCGTGAGCGCCTAGCAATCTCGGCGGTGTCGGTTGATTATCGCAGCCCTATGCTACAACCGCTGCAATTGCGGCACCAAGTCCCTGTGCGTGTCGCATGCCAGAAAGACATCAATGCGGCGGCATGAAGTACCTCCGGGCCAGTACCGTCGTGCTCGGACTGCTGTGCCTGATGTATTTCATCACCTACCTCGACCGCGTGAATGTGAGTTCCGCGGCCGAGGGATTTGGCACGGAATTCGGGCTCAGCAAAACCCAGATCGGTTTCGTGTTCTCGGCGTTCGCCTACCCATACCTGTTATTTCAACTGATTGGCGGCTGGGTCAGCGACCGCTTTGGGGCCCGCCGCACGCTGATCGCTTGCGGGGTGGTCTGGGCCACCGCCACCCTGCTGACGGGGATCGCCGGCGGCCTGGTTTCGTTGCTGCTCGCCCGCCTGCTGCTGGGCGTGGGGGAGGGTGCTACATTCCCTTCCGCCACAGCGGCGATGTCGCACTGGGTGGTCCGGTCGGAACGCGGGTTTGCCCAGGGCATTACCCATGCCGCTGCGCGCATCGGCAACGTGGTCGCCCCGACAACCATTGTTGCCGTCATGGCTGCGTATGGTTGGCGCGCGTCCTTTGTCTTCTGCGCAGCACTGAGCTTCGCCTGGGTGGCGCTGTGGGCTCTGACCTTTACCGAACACCCCGCTGAGCATCCCCGAATTACCAAAGCCGAGCTTGCAGCCTTGCCCGAGCCTGGGGGAGTGAAAGCGGCGGTTCCGTGGACCGCGCTATTCCGGCGCATGCTGCCGGTGGCGATTGTCTACTTCTGTTATGGCTGGACGCTATGGTTATACCTGAGCTGGATTCCGCAGTACTTCCTGCATAGCCACGCGTTGGACCTGAAACGATCAGCGCTGTTTGCATCCAGCGTTTTCTTTGCCGGAGTGGTGGGAGATACCTTGGGCGGGGTCTTATCGGACAAGCTTTATAAGCGAACTGGCAGTCTGCGGCTTGCCCGTAGCGGAATGGTCGCCGTTTTCATGTCTTTGTCGCTGTGCTCATTGGGGCCGCTGATGTTTACGCATGATCTTTACCTGTGTCTGGCCTGCTTGTCGGCGGGCTTCTTCTTCGCTGAAATGACGATCGGCCCGATGTGGGCGATCCCAATGGACATTGCCCCGGAGTTTTCCGGCACGGCCAGCGGATTGATGAACACCGGATCCGCACTGGCCGCGATCATCAGTCCAGTGATTTCTGGGGCCCTGATCGACAAGTTCCACAATTGGGAGCTGCCGTTCGCCGTCAGCATTGGCTTGATGGGCCTGGGTGTTGCCATGACGTCACGCATCAAACCGGAGAGAAGATTTCAGAGCGCCATGTGAACGATCGCAACGCCTGAAGATTCGCGACAGGTCGGTCCGAGCCAGCAGTCTACTCGTCGATTCTCAAAGAATGTTCCTGCGGATGCATCCGGATGCCGGTGTGAGACGTACAGACAAAATGACGTCAAGGAGATTCCACATTGTATCGATCAATTGTGATTGCGGGGCTAATGAGCCTGTTGTGGGGGTGTTCTTCGGTGAAAGCGCCATTGCAAACCGTGCAGCAAGTTAGCCTGCCACGTTACATGGGCGATTGGTACGTCATTGCCAATATTCCCTATTTTGCGGAAAAGAATTGCGTTGACTCGATCGAGAGCTATGCACTGCGCGCGGATGGCAGGATCGACAATTGGTTCCAATGTCGCGAGAAGTCATTTGATGCCCCGCTAAAGCGCAAGGCCAATGCAATAGCAACGGTCGTGGACAAGGCCAGCAACGCGACTTGGAGCGTGAGATTCTTCCACCTTATTTCGGTCAAATATCTTATCCTCGAGCTCGATCCCGGCTATCAGTGGGTCGCGGTGGGGCACCCCTCGCGCCGGTACGGGTGGATCATGGCGCGATCGAAAACTATGGATGAATCTGTCTATCAGAGCATTCTGCATAGTCTCTCCGAGCAGGGCTATGATCCTGGGAAGTTTGAAAAAGTGCCTCAACAAGTGCCGGCCACTGATACCGCGCAGCACTGAGCACTTTTTGCAGGAACGTCTGACCGCGTGGTAGAGCTTCTCTCATTGGGCTGCTGCATTGCGGTGTTGGGCTTCGCGGTGGTATGGATCATCAGCCTGCGCTGCCACAACTATGGCTTTCTCGATGTCGCCTGGTCGCTCAGCGTCGCCGTCCTGGCACCGATCTACGCGTTCCTCGGGCCAGGCGACGTGTTACGAAAACTGGTCTTTACCGTGGTCGGCGCAATCTGGAGCTTAAGGCTCGGCCTGTACATCCTGATTCGCGTGCTCCGGCATCACCCGCAGGAAGACAAGCGCTATCGAACTCTGCGGCAGAAGTGGCCAGGACCTGGCCGATTTCTGGTGTTCTTCGAGCTGCAGGCGTTGATTGCGGTGATATTCTCGCTGCCGTTCCTGTTGGCAGCGCTGAATGCGCAGTCCGGGCTGGGGAAGTTTGAGCTTTTCGGCCTGTTACTGGCGCTGTCCGCCACTGCAGGGGAGGCGCTTGCGGACTGGCAAGCCCAACGCTTCAAGAATGATCCCGCCAACAGGGCTGCGATCGTCAATATCGGGTTGTGGCGATATTCGCGCCATCCAAATTATTTCTTCGAATCGATCGTGTGGTGGGGATTCTTCATTGCTGCGCTGGATTCACCTTATGGCTGGGTTACCATAATTTGTCCGCTCGCGATGCTCTACATTCTTCTCAATGTCACCGGCATTCCGCTCACCGAGAAACACTCGCTCGAGAGCAGGGGGGACGCATATCGACAGTATCAGCGTACGACCAGCCGCTTTGTTCCTTGGTTTAGAAATACGCACAAGGAAGTCAGCCGATAGTTGGCTGACTGGCCTTGCGACCGGCTGCTTCCTCCAAATATCGCAGCATA
>Ga0181537_10000297_pt1 | contig 46570 bp, 40 predicted proteins | sample PEATcosm2014_Bin_39_FD_119765 | JGI IMG/M metagenome (GOLD analysis project Ga0181537, IMG submission 119765) | Peatland microbial communities from MTU Mesocosm Facility, Houghton, MI, USA - PEATcosm2014_Bin23_10_metaG | ecosystem: Environmental > Terrestrial > Soil > Wetlands > Peat | place...
AAATTGGGAAAGGTAAAACCGGTTGCGGGGTCAGTCACTGGTGCGACAGGCTGTTGAACGGCATTGCCGGCAAAATCAACCCACTCGAGGAAGTGCGCGATCTCGTCTCCGCCGATACCCTGCGTAATTTTGAGGACTTCCAGGCTGCTGGCTTTGCGGCCGAGCGCCGGATAGAGGCTGGAGCCACCTTGTTCGATGTATCCGAAGTGGAAGGCCGCGATGTTGGCGATAACCTGGATGTGATTGGGGTCGTTGAAGTCAGCATTGGTGATGGGGATGGCGGTGTGGTTGGTGATGGTCAGGGCTTGCGGAAAAGTCGCACCAAAGTCCGGGTTCTTGGAACTGCGATAGCGGGTGAACCAGCTGGTGTCGACGTTGAGGTGCATGAGGTTGGTGAGGCGGCCGATGCCCGTGGAGCCCGTGGCTGTACTGCCTGGGAGTGTACGGAAGGCATCGAAGTCGACGGTCTGCGCGCCCTTGGATAGCAAATAGGCGTTCAAGAAAGCCGCGTGGCTAACTTCATCGAGGGTGTTGCTGGTGATGTATTGCGGGCCATCGCCGTCGAGTTGCAGGAAAGCATTCTGATAGCTGTTGCTCGGATTGGTCTGAAGCGTTTCCAGCGGAAAGTCGCCGGGCGTGAAGCCACCCAGCTCGGCATATTGAGTCCACAGGTCCGCTTCGATGAGCTCGGCGGCGAGCGCAAACCTGAGAATGGCGGCGTCGCCTGGTGTGAGCCGGTCGTCACTGTCGTGGTCGTGGTCAAATGCGCGCGCGTCGCTGCTCATTAAGCCAGCGCCTACAGCAACCGCGCCTCCTGCCAGTGCTCCTCTCTGCAAGAAACTGCGGCGATCGGTTCCTTTCGTGAACACACTGCCCTCTTTTTTCATCGGTCTATCTCCATTTCTTGGTCGAGTCTTGAATTCCAGTGAAGCAACACCCCAAAAGAAATAAGCAGTTACCGCGACGTTGATCACGATCGTGTCTCTTGTGGAAGGTAATCCATCCACCTGGCCGAGCACCCGATTCACCAGGCCCGCTGCACAGCGGAAGAAAGAGAGGCCAGCGAGCCGATCCGGCCCCTCCTGTGGTTATTGGACGGTGAGTGTGACGGTGGCTGAGTGAGTAAGATTGCCCGACGTGCCGGTGATCATCACCGTGGTCGTGCCTCGCTGCGTGCCGTTGGAGGCGCTATTCGCGTTGTAGCCGCAGCCACCTGCAGTGAGCAGGAATCCCACGACGATAAGTAATGCGAGCATACCGGTGATGTAGTGAAACCATTTTCTCCCTCCGAGGAGTTGACGGTTTCTCCTCCCGGCGACAAGCAAGCCGAAAAGTCCCAGGGAGGGTATCGGAAGCAGCGTAGCGAAGATGCCTCCCGTGGACTTCTTCGCCATCCTCACTGCTGGATTGTAGGGTGACGAGGACGTCGTGATAGTCATGGTCGAAGTTGCGGTTCCGCCACTTGCCGGCGAAACGGATGCCGGCGAAAAGTTACAAGTCGAGCCGAGCGGCTGCCCAGAGCAAGTGAGCGTGACCGCGGAACTGAATCCGTTGAGCCCGCCGAGAGTTATCGTAAAAGCGGCTGGCTGCCCTGCTGCGATCGTCAGCGTCGACGGTGACGCAGCGATGCTGAAGTCTGCGCTGGCCGCTGGCGGCGTGGCGTTCGCAGTGATGGCCGCGAAAAGACCATGCATTTCGTTGGTAAGACCAGCCGTGATGTACATCGTGTTGGGATCGCCGGACTGTGCTCCGCCACCGCCGAACACCATGTCCCAAAGAGAGGCGTTGAGGATGGGTGCGCCGTTCGAACCCTTCATCTGGTCGATAAAGGCACCGGTCGAGAAGTTGTAGGCGTTGATTGCCCCATCGCCAAAATTTCCAATGAGCAAGTCGCCTGCCAGTGAACCGCCAAATCCCGCTGGTGGCACCACCACGCCCCAAGGGGCGTTCAGATGGGAGTCGCTAGTGACCCTGCTAACCATTGCGCCGCTCGTGCTGAAGAGGTCCACGAAGCCTGTGCCAGGCATCTTCAGGGGATCGTGCATGGGTGTGTCCTGCAGGGCGTAGGTCACTACGACCATGGAAGTGTTGTTGACGCTGATGACGTGGACGCCGAACGGAGCGTACCCGGGCGAACCGGAACCCGCGGGTACTGCAGGTAGAGCAGGGTCATTGAATGCGCCTGCGCCCAAGGCCTGGGTCTCCTTGAAGGTGGTGTCGTAGATTTCGACTTGGCCGGAGCGGAAATTGGTGGCTAGAAGAAAGCTGCCAGTTGAGTTGGTGACGAGGGCCAATCCTTTATAGACCGCTCCCAACGCAGCGGTTGGTTTGGCCGAATTGTCCACGGCAAGGATCGAAGATGCCCCGCCCGTCCAGCCGGAGATGGTTCCATCTTCTGTATCAAAAATGAAGAAACTGCTACTTCCATTGATATTAAATCCTCCGGCGGAATTGCCAACGCATCCCGTCGGTGTGGCGGGATTGGAACTTCCCGCTGGGGGCGCAATCGTGAAATCCCCCTGTGTCGCACCGGTTGCATTGTAGAGAGACGTCACACCCGTTGGGCTGGCGTTGTCCGCAATCCAAAAAGGCTCGCCGGGGATGATGCAAATCCCCCACGGGTTAACCAGATTCGGATCAATTACAGGCGCCAGGCCTTGCGAGTCCGAAACCAGATTGGTCTGCTTGTAACTGTTTCCTTGAGCTTGGGCCGCCGGCACCGCAAGAATGTGTGCACAGGCTAGCCCTAGCATTAATACTCGTACTGTTCGCATGATTCCGAATTGCTCCTCTCATTCATCGCTCATTACCAGGCAACCGTTTTCTGTATCCCTGTGGCTTCTTCGCGATTTGATGCAGGATCGATAGTCGGAATAAATCAAGTCTGGAATAAGTCTTTGTTAACTGAGAGGCCCATCAATGAAAAAGGTTTATCCGCAAATCTCTGGTGAAAGCAGCGCAGAGGTGGCTCCTCTTTTCGAAGGGTCTGCTTCCAAGGGAATTCAGGTCCTGACTACAAACCACGCAAACTTTGCCGACCGAATTGTGCGATTCGGCACATTCGAAGTGGATCTTGAGTTGCGTGAGCTGCGCAAGCGAGGCCTGAACATCCGCATCGAGGCCAAGCCCTTCAAAATCCTGGAGATGCTGCTGGAGCACCCTGGCCGGGTGATCACTCGCGAAGCATTACGCGAAAAACTTTGGCCCGATACGCATGTCGGTTACGACCAAAACCTCAATACTGCAATCAGCAAATTGCGCGAATTGCTGGGTGACACTGCACAAAGCTCGCGCTTCATCAAAACTCTTTCACGGCTCGGTTACCGGTTCATCGCTCCTGTGGTGATTTCCGGACGCTCTTCGCTTGCAGCAAAACAAATGCTCGCCGTTCTTCCTTTTGAAAACCTCGGAGCAGATCCTGAGCAAGAGTTTTTTGCTGACGGCTTGACTGAAGAAGTGATTTCCCATCTCGGCCAGCTTGATCCGGGCAGCCTCGGTGTCATTGCACGCACCACTGTCCTTCGGTATAAAAAAACGCGTAAATCGATCGCGGAGATCGCGGCGGAACTAAAGGTTGGCTGCTTGTTGGCGGGAAGCGTGCGCTGCGAAGGAAATAGCGTTCGCGTCTCAGTGCAATTGATTGAGGCAGTGGAGCAGACCCACCTCTGGTCCGAAAGCTACAATTGCGACCTGCGAACAATTTTGAGCGCGCAAGCCGACGTTGCTCGCCAAGTCGGCCAAGCACTTTCGCTCGAATTGCTGCCCGAAGTCGCGGCGAAATCGCCCGCGTTCGACCCTAGGGCCCAGACGCTTACGGTTTGATAGAGAGAATTGAACAAGCACGAAATATTCTAAACGATACAAAGGACAATAACACTGGCCCTCACGCGCCATCCCCGATGTGTGCTCGCATTCATCTGGCCTTGGAGGAATTCGAAACGCCTTTCGAATGGCTACAAAAAAAGAGGGGAAGAGCGGTCCTATTGGATGGTTTTCTTCAGAGAAGATCCTGTCTACAACCCAACCCGCGCCAATCCGTGGTTTGGCGAAGCCGCTGCCGCGAGTGGTTCGCAAATAGATTAAGAACGCGATCGCGCCATTCGCATTCGAGATGGCCGTTCGCCAGACGGCACATCAACACGCCTGTTTCCGATCAATCGACAATAAGTGCGCCCTTCATTCCCCTGTGGCCAGGTCCGCAAATGTGACAGCACCTGAATGTATACGTGCCTGGTGTCTGCGCCAGGAACTCAATCGTCGTTGTTTCACCCTTTTTGAGCTGCCAACAGTCTTGCGCTGAAGCAAACACTAGCCCAGGCGTACCGCTCTGGGCAGCCCCATCGGGAATGGCAGCGATCTTGAAACCATGATCATGGTCCGTGGCAGTGATCTTGAGTTGAACTTTCATGCCCCGCTTCACGTGAACAGGTACAGGGGAATACTCGTACTTTTTGGCAGTAAGTTCTATCACCTGCGTGTCTTGATTCAGCGCCGAAATCCGGCCACCAGGCTGACAGAATACAACCAGACACAGAAAGGCAAAGGTGCGCAGCATATGCAAAGTTGAACTTCTCATCATCCAGCCTCCCGCTCGCGTACTTCGCGTTGCTCTTTATTCGCTTCTCTCCACCGATGTGTCATTCCTAACCCTTCAGTCCTCATATCTTCATTGTTGAGCGGAATCAGGAAGGGCCCTTGAAGACCCTCCCGCCGAAACGAGCTACCGAGACCTTCGGTCTAGAATTTGAGAGTGAGCCCAAAACGAATGCTGCGGATGCCGCCATTCTGGAGCGTCGGGTCTCCAAAACCCGTGAACTCCTGCTGCAGTCCCGCATCATCGAGGAAGGGATCGATGGTGCCAAAGTTGGGGTGGTTGAAGGCATTGTTCATCGTCATGTGCCACATCACATCTAACCGCTCTTTTACCTTAATGGTTTTGTACAAAGAGAAGTTGCCGGTGTTCGTTCTGGCGTCGCGTAAGCTGTTGCGTGCGACATTGCCGAAGGGAGAATTGAACATGGTGGTCGCCACCGGAGTGTTGGCGATGAACCGTACGTCCTTGTTTGTCACCAGGGTACCGACTGTGTCGCCTTTGTTGATGGCGTTCAGACTGATTAGCTGTGTCGTGGCTAATTGGCAGCCCACACCGAAATCGTTGCAGGCATCGCCAGCGAAAATACCCACGGTATTCACAGGTGCCGCGGAGTTACCAAGGAAGGGCCGCAAGTTCTGGTCCACCGTGCCGGCGAATGCCGCTGTGAATGCGTTGTCGTAGAGTGGCCCGCCTCCATTCAAAGCAAACTGAATAGGAGTATAGGGCTGGCCTGAGGTGATGAAGTAGGTCCCTGAGACGGCCCAACCGCCCAAGACATGGCCGACCAGACCTTGCTGCGAGCGAAATGCTGGTATCTCCTCGTAGAAGGTTGTCGTCCAGCTATGTGGGAAATCCAAGCCAGAGAGCCCGTGTTCGGATCCGGTGAAGTTAACCTGGCTTTGAGAGAAAGCGCTCGTGCCGCCGGCCAGGCCAGTCCCGAAGATCTCGTCCACATTGTCCGTGGTTTTGCTGTAGCTGTAATTGGTACGTAGTGTCAACTGATGCCAAAGTTGACTCGACCGAAGCTCAAGCTGCAGGCCGTTGTAGTCGGAGACTCCGGTATTCGTGCGATCTCGGAGGATACCTTCGTTGCAGTTGACGCGTCCGACGGCCTGGGGCACCACCGCCTGGCCGACCGGACATGGCGTTTCACCCGCAGGGATGAGATTTGGAAATGCCGCGGCAAGACCGGCGATTTCCGGATTAGCATTGACGGATTGGTAGAGCCGCGAACCGTGATTGCCGACGTACCTCGCCTCGAACACGGCGCCGGCAACGATCTCTCGCTGGATTCCCAAAGTCCACTCGTGCGTCATCTGGGGTTCAAAGTTCGGCGGAACACTGGTCTCATTGAAGGCGCGTGGGTCAAAGACGCCGGTAGTCAAGTTTGGGGCGAGCAGTGAGCGTACGTTGGGTCCGGTCGGAACCGCCGGCAAGGGAATTCCCGCAGCGGTCGTCCCGGTAAGAGTGTTGAGCAACGCCACCGGAGCAGAGGAAGCGATATTTAAATAGATGTTATAGAACGCTGGATCATACGCAATGCGATATCCACCGCGAATAACCGTCTTTCCCTTGCCGGTAAGTCTGCCACCGAACTCTGGAGTCCAGGCAAAGCCCACGGCCGGAGCCCAACTATTCTTCGGCGCATTAAGCGACGGGAAGGTTCTCACAGAAAGAGGGAGATTGGGATTGAAGAGAGGATTTGGCCCGGTCTCATTGGCGGTCGTTATTCTATTAAAGAGGTTTGCAGGTTGACCGTAGTAGGACCAGTCGATACCGAGGTTCAAGGTGAGATTTTTCTTGATCTTGAAATCATCACCGAAGTAAAGGAACGTGTCTTTCTCGCGGAAATCGAGGTCGGAATCTCCAGAAGCAATTTGAATTCGATTAGGAGCGTTGTTTGACAAGCCCGCCAAGTCGCTAAAGCGGAACGCGCCGTTCAGGTCGGGCAGAAATTGGTTAGGGGAGCGCTGGTAGGTGAAGTTGACGCCCGCCTTCAATGCGTGTCGTCCCAAGACGTAGCTCCAGTTGTCCTGCAGTTGGTAGGTGTTGACAATTCGTCCTTGCGGTGAATTCGCCGCCGGTCCGAATGATAGGAGCCGTGGATCGCTAAACGTCACCTGTGCGAGGGCGTCTCCAATGTTCTGTTGGTTTGGAACCGTATCGCCGATGGTGTTTCCGCCAAACTCGACGTTCAGCCTACCGTAACTCGCTCGAAACTCGTTGGACATGCGCGTAGAAATCGTTCGCACCCAGCTAAAAGCGTAATCTTGTGAAAGTGCGGGAACGTCGACGGGATAGCCCGCAGCCGCTGTGCCGAACGAGTCGGCATTGAAAAAGGTAGACCGATTGAACAGATAGCGTCCCGAAAAACGATTCTTGTCAGTTTGGAAGTCCAGGCGGATTGGAAAGTTATAGGATTTCGAGCCCGTCGCAAGCAGCCGTTGAACGCCACCCACTTGAACGCCCGGACAGCCAGCGACGAACCCGGCGGCGCCAGCAGAAGTCGGAATCGTTGGATTTTGCGGAGTGGGATTGCCGCCCTGTACACCATAGGGACCGAATTTCTCCAACTCCTTGATAGCAGTGCTGTTCGGAAAGCAGGCCGCAAGAGTTGCGAGTCCGGCTGGTGTCGGCGTTACTAGCCCGCTTGCAAACACTTGCTGTTGAGAGACGATTTCATTGTCGAAACCGCCAAAGAAAAACAGGTGATCCGTTACGAGCGGCCCGCCAACCGTTCCGCCAGTAAACTCGTCGTTGAAGCGGGGAACTTTGGTCAGTCCCTCGAACGCTTTCTGGGTATTGCTGAGACTGTCGAGGACGGAGTTGCTTTCGGTTCCATAGACTTCACCGTGAACGTTGTTCGTGCCTGCCTTGGTGCTCACGTTGACAACGGAGCCGGAATTGCGCCCGTACTCCGGACCAAAGTTGTTCGTAATGATCTGATACTCGTCGACGAAATGCGGATCGGAGAGAGTCAGGCCTGGCCCGCCGACCGAGTTGTCGTTGTTGTTCTGACCATCGAGTTGCTGGTCGTTGTTGCGTCCGCGGATGCCGTTAACCGCAAAACCCACGCCGTTGGTGTTGGAAAACCCCGAGTCACGAGTACTCGCAACTCCCGGGAGGGTCAGCGCGAGAAAATCGAGACCTTGGTTCTCCGCGATGCCAGGGAAGCTCGAAAGGTCGGAAGTAGAAAAAGCATTGGTGACCTGGGCCTCGGTGGTCTCCATGAGAGGCTGACCGGAGCTGACTTCTACAGTTGTGCTGACCTCACCGACTTGCAAACTGATCGAACCCATGCCACGATCCGCGCCGAGGGTCACCTCTATGTTGTCGACAACTATTTTGTTAAATCCCGACTTTGAAATCTCCAGACGATACGTACCAATTGACAGCAAAGCAAAGCGAAACAAGCCTGCGCTGTCACTGGTTACGGTCACTGTCTCGTTTGTCGCCTTATTTACTATCTTTAACGACGCATCGGGAATGGATGCTCCCTGAGGATCAACAAGGCTGCCCGAGATTGAACCCTTGGATACTTGCGCGTATGTAAGACGCTGGTTAACAAAAGACACGACGAGCGCAACCATTACCGCAATCGATAGTGCACGAAACAAGTAATTCTTGCCGATCCTACTCCTGGTTCGGCCGCAACACATGGACGCAACAATTCGTCTCATTCCACACCCCTTTTAAGGTTTTGACACAAACCGACTTCAGTGCAGCGGACAGACAAACGATCTCGCCGGAACGTGACTGCCGTGGGCCAGCTCGCTTGGTCCCTTGATGGAGGCAGACGCCTTTGAAACAGATGTATGTCGTGGTGTTAGAGGACCCTTGTCCAAAATGGGTTACGGAATTGAAATGTAACAACCCTTACAAAAATCGGGGGGGGGCGGGCGGAACACTATTCCCGAGCGGCACGTTCAAGCCGTTCTCGGTGAAGAATGCGTATCGTTTTCCGTTTTATCGAAATAATGCCCGCACTTCGCAATTCGCCCAATGTGGCGGTGATGGATTCCCGGTGAAGACCGAGATGGTCAGCCATATCTTTATGAGTCATACCAACTACTACGCCATTGTCAGCCTTCTCTAACAGCAGGGTTGCGAGACGGGGAATCAGGCCTTTGCGAGCTAAGGTCTCCATCCTCTGGAGAAAGTACACGCAGCGCTCGCTCATCAGGTCCACAAGCTTATGTGTTACAGCAGGAAAGCATTCCAAAAGAGTTTGGACACTGTCGCGCGATATCATTCGGACACGCGAAGCTTCGATGGCTTCTGCGGAAGAAATGTACTTTCCCTGGCCAAAGCAGCCTATGACGCCGAATATGGCGGGAGGTTGGAGCACCGCGATGGTTAACGTTCTCTCGCCATACGTTCTGAAGGTGCGAACAGAACCCTTCTCCAGGACGAAGAGCACTCTGCCGATCTGATCTGGCTGAAAAAACACGTGTCCAGCACTACAGTTCAATACATTGCTGTCTTTCTCAAGCGCCTCGAGGCAGGAATCAGGAAGCTGTCTGAAAAGGTCGATCCCCGAAAGGAAAGTTACATCGATCATACCGGTCGTCCTTCCCACCGATCGAACACTAAGCGAGAAAAGCCTCGCTGGCTCGGGAACGCATCCTCGCTACTGCCATACGTTCATCACGTGTCTTTTCACGCTGAACTTCGTGCAGCAGTTCGCGCAGCCGCGTGCGGGCCTTGTGTAGTTGCGATTTTGAAACACCTACCGAACGCCCCAATATCCCGGCAATTTCGTGGTGCTCATATCCTAGGACATCATGCAAAATAAATATCTTGCGGTAGCCCCCGGGCAAGCGTTCGATGCAGCGTCGGAGATTTATTCGGTCAATCGATCCCTCCAACAATAAGTCAGTGGCACCAATCATTGACGCTGTGTGGAGTAAAGGGGTTTCATTGTCCGGATCGAGAGCCACTTCGATCGAGTCGATGGGTGGGGACTTCTTGCGCAAACGCATCAGCACGATGTTAACCGCCAGCCTGTGCAGCCAAGTAGAGAAGGCCGATTCGCCGCGAAAAGTATGAATCTTGCGGAGCAAAAGCAGAAAGGCTTCTTGAGTCAGGTCTTCCGCTTCGGCCGAATTTCCTACCATGCGCAGGCATACCGCATGCACGCGTCGGCTATGCAAGCGATAGAGGCATTCAAATGCGGCATGATCGCCGTGGCGAGCTTGCTGGATGGCCTCCGCTTCACTCAATTCACCGCTGGCAGAAGGAGAGACTGGCGGCGCAGTCTTCTTCGAGATGCATTCCGTGTTGGACTGCGTACCCCGGTTCAGGCTACGCCGCTTCTCTACTCCGGGCCGTGCTAGGGGCACAACGACTAGCGTTCTGCCCCCGGCGTTTGCAGTGACTTGCATTACTTCTTTCCTTAGCGGCCCGCGGCCTGGACTGCGATAGATGTTCTGTTTTCGCTGGACTGTGTCGCTGGTGCGCTTTGTGGTGTCGCCTTTTGATGGGCTTCCTTACGTCCCATGTGCTTTTGCGTGGGCGTCGAGTAGACAAAAGTCTTTCCAAGCTCCGGCGCATCGAATGATTGGACAGTCTGCGTATCTGCGATGTCCACGAGGTTCAATTGCGCGGGTCCTGAAATAGCTTTTTCGTCAGCGACAGCGGCCATGATCATGGCGTTGACCTTTTCTCCCCGGATGTAAAGCCTGTAGTCAGAGCTTGCGGATGACATGACAAAAGTGTAATCGCCAGCCGGCAGTGTGGCGTTTCCCCAGTGAGTCTCAAATGGCAGCGTGAACTTCCCTTGGTATATATTCTGTGCGTTCCCGTTAGTCGCCAAAGCGCCTAGTGCAAGAGCAGCAACGCCGACCTTCGCAATTAGTTTCAAGTGTCGAGCCCAGATCATTTCAAATCTCCCTTTTTGATGCGATTTTGAATTGCGAGACATTTCATTGTCTTCAGCGTGTAAGACCACGCATGCTCTCGGATAATTCCGCGATGCAGGGCTGTTTTGGAGGCGGGAATAAAATTGTGCGTATTTCGGTCGCCAAGTTATGACCGATTTTCTCAGCGGACTCGCGTGAACAAAAAAACTGATGAAGCATCTCTTTCAGTCTTTCTTCCTTATCAGATTGGTCGCCCAACTCAATTCAGATCGATAAGTGGACAAGGTGGCGGGCAATGAACAAAGTCGTCTGATGAATTATTTTTCGGCTGGCAATCTATATCGATTTCTTGCGTGTTACCTGCGGGTGGGCGCGGGCCGACAGCAGCTATAACCAAAAAGCTTAAATCAACAATCGTATCTATAAGTGTGGGTTTATAACTTTGCTGCTTCTATGATTCTGCCTACCGGCTACCATAAAGTATGAAGTCGATTATCACTGACCATCGAGCGTACGCACTCATGTGTTCACAGCTACTATTCGCCGTGATGTTGGCACCGTGTCTCTCTTCATGTCACATGTCAGAATCTGACGAAGCTGGCCCCGCGCTCGCGATAAGCTCGACATTACGGTCCCCGCGGGCATGCCGGTGATATCCGCGATCTCTTTGTAAGACATCCCCTCAAGTTCGCGAAGAATGAGTACTTCCCGATAATTCGGTGGGAGCTTCTCTAGGGCCTTTCGCAGCTGGGTGTTGCTATCGTTTTGCAGCACGGCTTCTTCTGGATTGAGAGCGCTAGAATCCGGAGGGAGAAGGTTCTCGTCGAATTCCGTGGCCTCTCGGGGTGACCGGTTAGCATGCAACCAGCTATAGCATGTATTCCTGACAATTTTCAGGAGCCAAGCACGTGCGTCGCCGCCGCGGAAACCAGGAAAGAATCGGAAGGCGCGTAAGTATGCTTCCTGGGCGACGTCCTGCGCGTCCTGCTCATTGCGCATCAGCCAGCGCGCGAGGTTGTAGGCGGCATCAAGATGAGGCAAGACAGCCTGTTCAAAACTCGGAAGTTGATTAGGCTCGAAAATAGAAGCCTCCATGCAACGAAGCCGCGTTCCAGTGCTTCGCCGGACGGCCTCACTATGATTCGGTGCTGAAATCGGTTCAATGGACGTACAGTTCTTTCCCGCTGGACTTTGGGTCCCTTGGTAACCGTCACTCAATAAAAGACTTACAGGAAGATATTCCCCACTTCACGGTTCCCGTAAGGACCGCCAAGTGATAGACTCCGTTTCGCTGGGTGTTCACCTCTTTGTGCAAGAAGACCTTCACCTTCGCGTGCGGCTTCGCTTCGGGGTTTTCGAGCTGGATCTTCGCACCGGCGAATTGCGCAAGCACGGGCTTCGAATTCGCCTTCAGGAACAACCATTCCAAGTCCTGGCGATGCTTCTGGAGCATCCCGGCGAGGTCGTAACCCGCGAGGACCTTCAAAAAAAGCTCTGGCCCGCGGACACTTTCGTGGATTTTGATCACGGGCTCAACAAAGCGATAAGCAAAATCCGTGAGGCTCTCGGCGACTCCGCAGAAAGCCCGCGCTTTGTAGAAACCGTTGCTCGGCGCGGCTACCGCTTTCTCGCGGACGTCAAAGTTGCTGAGGAAGCCACTCTTCGCAGTCCTGAACTCGTCACTCTTCCACATCTCGTGGTCGAAGCCGGCGATCGCCCGGATCTCGCGGTTGAACCCGAAATTTCCAAACGTCGCCTGCCGTCACTTGTGCGGAAGATATCAGCTCTCGCACTGATTCTGTTGGTAGCCTCTCTTGCCGCCTGGAAGATTCATTCTTGGAACCGCCCGTCCCTTGCCATTCGCTCCTTGGCTGTCCTTCCGCTCGAAAGCCTCTCTAGCGATGCCTCTCAGGAGTACTTCGCTGATGGAATGACCGACGAACTGATTTCGGACCTCGGCCAGATCAGCGCTTTGCGTGTGATCTCGCGTACCTCAGTGATGACCTACAAGCACGCCCGCAAACCCCTGCCGCAGATTGCTCGTGAGCTGAATGTGGACGCCGTGGTCGAAGGAACCGTGCTTCGTTCAGGCGATCAGGTCCGCATCACGGCGCAGTTGATCGAAGCCTCTACTGACAAGCACCTGTGGTCCCAGAGCTATGAGGGTGAATTGCGAGATACTTTGGCGCTCCAAAACCAGGTGGCAAGAGCCGTTGCGGATCAAATTAGGATCAATTTAAATCCGCAGGAGCAAGCTGCGCTGAAAACGGTGAGGGTTGTTAATCCGGAAGCTTACGAGTCCTTTCTCAAAGGGCGCTACTTTTGGAACAAGCGCACGGCGGATAGTTTGAAAGTTGCCCTAGCCTACTTCCATCAGGCAATCGACGAGGATCCGAACTACGCCCAAGCTTATTCTGGCTTAGCCGATACTTATGCTTTGTTGGGAGATTGGCAGTATGCGGTAATGACGCCCAAGGAGGCGCTCCCCAGAGCGAGGGCCGTGGCGACCAAGGCTCTGGAATTGGACAGCACGCTCGGCGAAGCCCACAACTCCCTTGCATTCTGCTTGGATGGCTTCGATTGGGATTTTGATTCTGCCGGGAAGGAATTCCGTCAAGCTATTGCACTGAATCCAGGCTACGCCACCGCTCACCATTGGTACGCCTGGCATTTGAGTCTATTAGGCCGGTACAACGAAGCTATCCCGGAGATGAGGAGAGCAGAAAGCTTGGATCCGCTGTCCCTCATAATTAACGCCGATTTGGCGGAACTTCTTGTCCTCGCGCATTCTTATGACGAATCGATCGAACAGAGCCGCAAGACAATCGAAATGGATCCTAATTTTGCCTTCGCGCACGTTCAACTCGCACAGGCATACCTCGCAAAACACATAAACGAGGAAGCGGTTGCAGAACTGCAAAAAGCGGTCATGCTTTCCGCTGACAGCCCGACGAGCATGGCTAATCTTGCGCGCGCCTACGTCGCAGTCGGCAAGAGGGGCGAAGCGCAAAAACTGCTGAATGCTCTGAAGAAGCGCTCAAGCCCAAGTTCTTCGTATGCCGCGGAGATTTCCATGATCTACGCCGCCCTCGGGGATATGGATCAGGCGATGAATTGGCTCGAAAAAGGATACGAAGAGCGATTTAATCCGGGCGTCCTGCTGCGGCCGGGCTTCGATCCTCTGCGCTCGGATCCACGCTTTGAAGACCTTGTGCACCGTGTTGGACTGGCTCGTTGAACCAGAGAATTTCATGACTAGCACCAAACGGAACGAGGGAGACACGAGTCGCAATCAAACTGCTTTTCACTAGTTCTCCATCACGCCATTTGTTATAAGGCTGAATCTGAACGATTAATGCCGGTTCCTGGATCGTTTTGCGCCGGATCTTGCTGTAGCTTGTAGTCTCCGAATTCTTCAGTCCTCATATCGTCCTCGTTCACGCCCGAGGAATTGAGCAGATCGGCCATCGCAGTAACCATTCCCGACGGGCCCGCGATGTAGTAGATAGGTCCTTTGAGCCAGAGGAGATAACGCGTGAGCATCTCACGATCGATGTAACCCTTTTCATAGGGCCAACCAATCGTTCTCTGACCAGTGACCGTTGGAATGAAGGTGAAATTTGGGTTTTGCGCGGTCAAACTTTCAAATTCTTCGATGAACGCCGCGTCGTCCGCCTCCCGGTTCGAATAGAACAGATAAAGTTTGTGCGGCAGACGTTCCTGGGTGGCCTGTTGAATGATGCTGCGAATGGGCGCAATCCCAATCCCACCCGCCAGAAACACCGCAGGTCGAGTGATATCTCTATGCAGAGTGAATGATCCCCTGGGGCGCCTCACGCTGAACTTCGTGCCAAGAGAGGCAGATTTCAGCGCGGTCTTAAAACCAGTCTTTCGCATGCGCATCGCGATCATGACCAGCTTTTTGTCATGAGGAGGGCTTGCGAGTGAAAAGGTCCGCGAATTGTCGCCGTCACTTTCCATGCACGGATGCGTGAAAACAAAATCGGCATGCTGCCCAGCTCGGAATCCGAAGCTGGCGCCATTCGTGTCAAACCAAAAGGCCATCGTATCTCTGGCGATTCTTTGCCGATCCACTAACGTCATTTCGTATTCAGCCATGAACTTCTCCTTCGGACGATCCTTAATTGGTTCTTATTCGCCGTCGTACAATCCAGCCATGCAAACCAAAATTCCCAAACCTTTATTCCGAACATCTTCACGTCAACGGAAAGCTTCTGTTTTCAAGCCTCCTCGATTTCATTTCCGAAACAAATGCGGGACGTACCAGCGGCCGTAGGTTGCGAATCCCAACAAGAGCACGAGCCACCAGAGCACAAGTACAGTTCGCATCCAGGCCTTGTATCTGGTGATTCGGAATTTCTCCGGCAAGACGTTCGTGCCTGCAGCCAGCAGGATGTACAGTCCCGCAATTTCGGTCATCGTTCCGAGCGCGGCGTGTCCTGTTGCCAATGCGTAATAGGCTTTGCCAAGCTTGAGCGGTATCTTCGGACTTACATGACTGCGAAATGAAGGAATCATCGTGACCACGATCACGGCAAGGTTGAGGAGCACGATTACGGACTGGCACCAAGCGTGTCCCTGAAATCGGCGCAGCCGCGCGAGCAGCGCGCCGATGAGCAGCCCTACTCCCATGGCAATCTCGAGGAGCAAAGTCACGTCGGCGCTAACAGGAGCGGCCGTTCCCAAGAAACCGCCGTTCAAAGGAGCGTCTCCAAGCCCGCTGTTGCTCCCACATTTCTGATTCTCAGGTGGAACCTTTGCGCGGTATTGCAAATAGGATCGCTTGGCGATTCGGCGGAGACTATCTCCCCCGACCACTGATCCCCCCGAGGAACGCCCGCGGACAGGCTGTCATCGCGGCGACAGCAAGGGCTGGGGCTTCGATCCGCGGGGTCCACTTTGGAGGGATATCTCATCACCCGCCGTACGAATCTCCCGCCGAAGCCGGGTCGGTGCCGATCACCGGACAGCCGCTGAATTCCCTCCAGGACTCCCTGCCCTTCAGAAGCCCGTCTGCATTTTTGAGCTTCAGCAGGAACACTCGCTGGATCTGGCCGCTGCTCGCATTTTGCCCCGGTCCTCCAACGCAAACGTAGATTCCAGACGCTTTTTGCTCCAGGATCCTAATGTCAATTTGCGCCCCCCCAGGTGTGGCTTCGACAAGTGCTTCCTTTTCTTCCACGCGCCGTGTAGCATAGCCATAATCACTGAATGTCTTCTTTTTCTTCTCCGGTTTCGGTCGAATTGAAGCCGGAAGCGTTGTAACATCCAGCTTATCGACCACAAACTCCGCAAGCTTTTCGTTGGGAATGGCGGCATTGTTCTTTGCCAGAGCTACGGGCACGCACGCCAAGGCCAACACTCCACAAATCAGTTTCATAACTTTTCTCCTCTGTTTTTGATTTAGCTCTGCCCGCTTTGTGCGGGCAGTGAACAAACTTTTTTGCTTAGTTCGACTCCGATCACTGCACCAAAACCTTGCCGTTCATATTCGGATGAATTGAACAGAAGTACGTATAGGTTCCCGGCTTGCTCAAGTTAAAGGAGAGCTTTTCCTCGGTACGAGCACCTTTGACTCGAAGGCTCTGTCTGTGCTGACCGCGCTTATTTACAGTTATCTTTTCCCTTTCCCCACAATCTGTTAGTGCCATTGGGACTAGCGACGCGGGGTGGAGGCGGTTGCCCGCGTCGCTAATTGAACGTGCTTGCGTCTATCCAGACCGCGTCAGCACCCGTATTATTCCGAATTCATCCGCGTTCATTTTTCTCTTTGCTTGATCCTTACAGAAGACCGATCGTCGAGAATAAAATCGCCGTTCCTCCGGTTCCTACGTAGGAAGCATCATCGATAGAGGGAAGTCTTTGAACGACTTGGATGCCGAAAACCGCCGGCGCTTCGAACAGCTTGTGCTGCCCCATGTCGACGCCGCTTTCAACCTAGCGCGATGGTTGTTGCGCAGCCGCGAGGATGCGGAAGATGTTGCTCAAGAAGCCCTACTTCGCGCGTGCCGTTTCTTCCGGGGCTTTCACGGGGGAGATGCGCGCGCGTGGCTACTGCAGATCGTGCGCAATTCGTGTTACACCTGGCTGGAAAAAAATCGCCCGAGGGAACTGATGGTCGAATACGACGAAGAATTGCACCCACATCCCGTTGCCACTCCCGAATCCATCGCGATCGCCGAGGAAGGTCGTGAGCGTCTCACCCGCGCCCTAGAAACCGTGCCGCCGCGTTTTCGCGAAGTCCTAGTCCTTCGAGAGCTCGAAGGCTGTTCCTACAAGGAGATTGCAACGATTACCTCAATTCCTATCGGTACAGTGATGTCCTCGCTCTCCCGTGCCCGCCGCCAGTTGCAGTCCCTGCTGGTAAGCTCCTCTCACAAGGAGGCCCTCCGTGACGTGTGACTTTGCCGACTCCCATCTTCATGGCTATTTTGACGGTGAGCTAAGTGACCCTAGTGCTGCCGAGTTCGAACGCCATCTCCAACACTGCGACCACTGCGCTGTTGAACTCGTGGAACTGGACTTGCTGAGTGGGCAATTTCAGGTCGCGCAACTCTATGAGGCCGCGCCAGCCTCGTTCAGGAAAAAGATTCGCACCAGTCTTCGTCCTGTCGTGCCCACGCCGACCCCATCCTCACGCTTATCATGGCGGTGGCTAGCTGCTGCCGCTCTCCTCCTTGTCGCATTTGTCGTATGGCGGGTCATCCCTGCGTTCCACGGAGAGGAGGACTATCAAGCCCGATTCGCAACGGGGATTGTTGAGGCTCACCTGCGCTCTCTGCTGCCGGGCAAAATGACAAACGTTAATTCCAATGATCCGCAGACCGTTAGAGCTTGGTTCGAGGGCAAGGTCACATTTGTTTTTCCAGTCCGCGATTTCGCGGACTACGGCTTCTCGCTGCGGGGCGGTCGCGTGGATGTCGTTCAAGGTCGCACTGTGGCCGCGCTCGTTTACGCCAACAGAGAACATCTTTTCAATGTCTTCGTCTGGCCTGCGCGTGAACAAGACGCCTCCCCTCGTGCGGGCTCGCGGCAAGGCTATCAATGGATTGTTTGGGGAAAAGACAAGACAGAATTCTGCGCCGTCTCCGATGCGGCTCCCGCGGAACTGGGACAACTCCAGCGCCTTTTGGCTGACTAGACCCATTGGTGACCAGCCGATGCCAAGAGACACATTCTTTACATCCGACTCTGTCACTTCGAATCGAAAACCGCGTCTCCGCATCCGTACATGCGCTGAGTATCCGAGGGCTAACCGCCGCCGTTTCGGAATAAAAGCTTCAAAGCAACAGTTATCTACGATGACGCTCTAAGAAGGAGGCCCGGTCCATGAGGAACTCAAGCTCGGGTCATGCAGCTCAGGCAATAGAACGCGTACTCGAATTGTCAGCGGACGCCCAAATGACGAGACGCATTACACGTAAAGACTCTCCGGCGTTCCACAGTTTGACGGGAGCGATAGCAGCTTACGGCAAAGCACTTGCGATTCTTACAGCGCTTCAACAGCGCGAGGAATTCTACACAATAATCGCTCAATCTGAATTGTCCGGGCGCATCTCAGCGGCTAGCTGAAGTCCTGGGCAGACCCAAAGGCGATTATTGCTGGTAATCGAGGAAGACGCCATAGGACTGCCTTCGGCAGGAGGCGAACACACATGGATAACCAAGTACTGAAATACGTTACGCAGGAACGCGCCGCGCTCCTGCTCGGGATTCCGGAAGAGGAATTAAGCCGGATCTCCTGCGAATTGGAAATCGGCCACACGGAGCGCGCCGGCGATCAGAAAGAAACGTTCTTCACGTACGAAGAGCTAAGGCAGATTTGTCTTCTCACGACGCACCAATTGATAGGTCGCAAATTCTGAGTCGTTGGAACATACGGCGCACTTGTCGAGTAAGCCGTTCAAGTTTCTTGAGTTGGTCAAACACGCTTCTAAACGTTCCGAGGGCAATGACGAGAAAGCAGTGCTTGCTAACTTTGGTCGGCGTCGCCGGTTTTAGGTATAACCGCAAAGAGCTAAGAGACTGCTCTTGTGGATCTCGGAATTATTTGAGTAACGTCGCGCACTGAGTGCGCTGACGACCGGGTCAATCAAAGGCTATTGCTGCCAGCCCCCGCCCAGTGCTTGGTAAAGCTGAACCACAGCCAATAATTCATCAAGCCGTGCCTGCGCGAGGCCAAGCTCCGTGGAGAAGGCGTTCGTTTCGTTGGTCAAGACTTCCAGATATCCTGTGACACCACCGTTGTACCGCATGTGGGAAAGACGCGCCGCGTCTTCGGCGGATTGGAAGAGCAATTCTTGCTGTGTGCGGAATTCCCGCGTCTTGCGGTAGGCCACCAGGCCATCGCAAACGTTGCGAAAGGCTCCTTGAATCGACTGCTGGTAAGATAACACTGCTGTTTGCTGGCGCGCTTCCGCAAGACGCACCTGCGACCGGAGACGGCCACCCGTAAAGATAGGTTGCGCGAGTGAAGCGCCGAAGCTCCATGCGCCCGCTGGTCCGCTAAACAAGTTCGTCAACGCGGAACTTTGAAAGCCGCCGGCGCCATTCAGAGAGATTTGGGGAAAATAAGCGGCCCGCGCCACGCCGATTTCCGCGTTTGCCGCAACCAACTGCGCTTCCGCTTGCTGAATATCGGGGCGACGTTCGAGTAGGGAAGACGGAAGCCCCGGCGGCACTTCGGGAGGCTGGCGCTGCTCCGTGAGTGTTTGTCCCCTCGGTATATCCTCTGGATTCTGACCAAGCAGAATACTGAGAAAGTTTTCCTGTTGCTCTATCTGCTGTTCGAGAACTGGAATCTCCGCGCTTGCCGTAAAAACCAACTGCTCGGCTTGGCGCACGTCGAGCAATGACGTCGAACCTCCGTCCGCCAGGACTCGTGTAAGCCTTAGAGATTCTTGCCGCGAATTGAGCGTACGTTTTGATATCTCCAGTTCCAGATCGAGCGCCCGCAGCTGAAAGTAGGCGCTGGCAACATTGGCCACGAGCGTTGAAAGAACTTCCCGCCGTGCCCACTCACTCGCAACGAGATTCGCTCTTGCGACTTCGGTTGCGCGCCGATACTTTCCCCAAAAATCAAGCTCCCATGCAGCGGAAAGGTTCACCTGTCCAGTACTGGTTTCAAACGCTGGAAGAAACTTGGACTGGGCCGTGCGGGTGTCGGAAATTCCGCCTCCCGTGCCTAGTGAGGGAAACTGATCGGCGCGTGCGATCCCGAGTTGCGCTTGCGCTTCAAGAATGCGGGAAGCAGCGATCCGTGAATCGTAATTTTGAGCGAGCGCCGTGCGGATCAGCCTACGCAACTGCTCGTCTTGAAAGATGTCCCACCACTTTTGATCTCCAAACTCGGCGACTTTCGTTTGTGCGGCTTGCTCAGGGATAGTCCCTCGATACGAACCCGGAACAGCGACGGTGGGCCGCTTATAATTCGGACCCACCGTGCAACCCGAGGCCAGAAGAGTCGTGCTCAGCAGAAAAACAGAAAGCTTCATCTAGTCCGCCTCGGCGGGTGCGCCTTGAGGAGCACCGAGAACCTGGCGCTGTTTGCCGGCACCGGACCATTTCTCAACGAGAAAAAACATGGCCGGAATGAAGAAGATGCCAATGAGGCTCGCAGCTAGCATTCCCCCGATAACGGCTGTACCCATGATTTGGCGGGCTACGGCTCCCGCGCCGGTAGCTGTCCACAGTGGAACAGCGCCCAATATAAATGCGAACGATGTCATCAAGATCGGGCGAAGCCGCAGGCGCGCTCCTTCAAGGGCCGCGTCGGAGAGCGGTTTGCCCTTTTCGTATTGCTCCTTCGCAAATTCCACGATCAAAATCGCGTTCTTCGCCGCCAAACCAATCAGCATCACCAAGCCGATTTGCGAATACACGTCGCTTTCGATTTGCACCATGTAGCTTGGCAGCAGCGCGGTAAGAACTGTGCGCCGCAGCCATAGAATGAAAAACGCCCCGAAAATCGCGACCGGAGTGCTGAGAAGCACGCTGAAGGGAAGAGACCAGCTTTCGTACAATCCCGCGAGGATCAAGAACACAAATAGCAGAGAGAATCCGAAAATTGCCGCCGCAGGAATACCTTCCTGCGCTTTTTTTTCCTGAAAGGACATGCCGAGGTAGTCAAAACCCATTTGACGCGGCATCGTTTTCCGGAAAACGTCTTCAAGAGCTTTCATCGCCTGCTCGGCGCTGTAGCCTGGAGCGGCGGCACCATTGATTTGGGCCGCGCGATACTCGTTGAATCGCATTGTGAATTCGGGGCCGTCATGAGGCTCAAAACGCGTGATCGAAGCGAGGGGCACCATTCCGCCTTTGTCATTTCGCACGTAAAACTGCCCGACGTTTTCTGGACGCGTGCGATAGTCGCCTTCAGCCTCGACATAAACCTGCCACTGGCGACCGAAGCGATTGAAGTAGTTAATGAATAAGCCGCCCATGAACGTCTGAAGCGTTTGGTAGACGTCCTTAACGGCGACACCTTGCTTGATGACTTTTGCGCGGTCCACATCGGCATACAGCTGAGGCACGCTGGCGAGCGATGTCGTGCTTAGACCCGCAATTTCCGGGCGTTTGCGGGCCTCCGTAAGGAATGTTTGTAGATTCGAAGAAAGGAATTTCAGATCCATACCCGCGCGGTCTTCGAGAACGAAGGTAAATCCACCGGAAGTTCCAACTCCTGGAATGGCTGGGGGAGAGAAAGAAAAGGCTACGCCTTCCGGCAGCAATGATAATTGCTCATTTATGTGCTGTTTGATCGCCTGAAGCTGCTCGGAGCGTGATTTACGCTCATCCCACGGTTTCAATGTCACGAAAAAGAAGGCGTTGTAGCTGGTGCGCACAAAACTCAATAGGCTGAATCCGATAATCGTGTTTGTGTGCTCAATGCCAGGAGTCTTGGCCAGAACAGTTTCGATTTTCGCGGCCACTTCGTCTGTGCGCTGAAGAGAAGCCGCGATAGGAAGCTGCACGTTGACATAGAGATAGCCTTGGTCTTCGTCCGGAAGAAAGCTTGCAGGAACTTTGTTCCCGAACCAACCGGCTCCAACCGCCAAGCCTACGAGCAATATGATCGCGATCGCGCTTTTGCGGATAAGAAAGCCGCATACCCGGACATACCACTCGGTTGCATTCGTGAAGGCACGGTTGAACCAAGCGAAAAAAGCACTCAACGGCCCACGGGTCGAAGTCTTCGGACGCAGCAACAATGCGGCAAAAGCTGGACTCAAAGACAACGCGTTGAACGCTGACAGAATCACCGAAAACGCGATGGTCACGGCAAACTGCTGGTAAAGGCGTCCAGTAATTCCCGGTATGAACGCAGTGGGAACAAAGACAGCAGAGAGGACCAGAGCGATGCCGATCACCGGTCCGGAAATCTCTTCCATTGCTTTGATTGCCGCCGCTTTGGGCGAGAGACCGTCCTCGATGTGGCGCTCTACTGCTTCGACGACGACGATGGCATCGTCCACAACGAGACCAATCGCGAGCACCAATCCAAACAATGACAGCGTATTAATAGAAAATCCGAACAGCGGAAAGAAAATGAAGGTACCCACAAGGGACACGGGGACGGCAAGCAATGGAATCAGCGTTGCGCGCCAGCCCTGCAGGAACACGAAGACGACGATGAGTACGAGAACGATGGCCATGACCAGCGTCAGAACGATTTCCTTCATGCCTTCGTTGACGGCCTGTGTCGTGTCCAGGGAGATTGCGTAATCCACGTCCTCCGGCAGTCGGCCTTTCAGTTCCGCCATGAGTTTCCTGATTTCGCTTGCTGCTTGTACGGCATTTGAACCCGGTAGCTGGTACGCGGCGATGATGGCCGACTCTTTGCCATCAAGCCTGCTCACCATGTTGTAGGACTGTGCGCCAAGCTCTACGCGAGCCACATCTTTCAATCGGACTATGGCGCCGGTCGCGGATTCCCGGATGATGATCTCTCCGAACTCTTCGGGAGACGTCATTCGTCCTTGTGCCTGCACGGAATAGGTGAATTGCTGGCCTTTCGGAACCGGCTCGCTGCCCACTTGTCCGGCAGGGTTCACGCTGTTTTGAGACTGGAGGGCCGAAACAATCTCGGGAACCGTGATACCCAGTTTCGCGAGTCTGTCCGGCTTCACCCACAGACGCATCGCATATTGGCCTGCACCGAAAACCTGAACACTCCCGATGCCGTAGGAACGGTTGATTTGGTCGGACAGATTGATATACGCGTAGTTGGCCAGAAACCGGGCGTCGTACGTGCCTTTTGGCGAATAGAGGGTGACGAGCATCAACGGAGCTGTGACGGTCTTCTGCACCGTAACGCCATAATTGGACACATCGCTCGGCAGTTGAGAAGCGGCCTGCGTCTGGCGCATTTGCGTCAGCATGAGATCCGTGTTCGGATCGGTCTTAACGTCGTAGTCCACGATCAGGCGCATCAGTCCGTCTGCCGTCGAGTTCAGCGAATACATGTAATTCATATTGTCGACGCCACTCATTTGCTGCTCGATCGGCGTCGCAACAGACTGCTCGATAGTCTTTGCGTCCGCGCCCACATAAGTTGCGAGGACTTGAACTTCCGGAGGAACGATGTTTGGAAACTGGGCCACGGGGAGCGCAGTGATGGTTACCGCCCCCACAATCACCATGAGGATGGAGATAACCATGGCCACGATCGGCCGATTGATGAAGAACTTGGACACTGGTCAATCGCCTTTCGCGGGTTGGGACTGTTTGATTTTTACCGTCGAACCGTTTTGCACTTTTTGCAGCCCTTCTACGATCACCAGCTCACCCTGCTTGACGCCCCTTTCGACAATCCAATCTGGGCCAACACGATCCGCAACTTTTATTGCGCGGATGCTGACCTTGTTGTCGGCTCCCACCACCGCCAACTGATAGGTTCCCTGAAGTTCGGTCACGGCTTTCTGAGGTACCAGAAGCGCACCGCTCCTCACTTCCGGCGCTGCCCGCAATCTTCCAAACTGGCCGGGGCGGAGTGAGTTTTTGGGATTCGGAAAAGAGCAAATGACCTGAATACTGCCTGTGGCGACGTCCACTTGGCGATTCGTGAGCAGACCCACGCCTTTGTGCGAATAGACCGAGCCATCCGCCAAAATCAGATCAAATGGCGGGCCGTTCGTGGGAACACTCTTTTGCGTCTCGGCGTTAATCCTGTCGGCGAATCGGATGTACTCCTGCTCGCTGATTGAAAAATACGCCTTGATGGGATTCACTTGCGAGACCGTCGTCAAAACTGTTGTTGGATTGACGAGATTTCCGATCTGAACCTGCGCGATACCGGCAATTCCATCGACAAGCGACTTGACATCCGTGAATTCCAGGTTCAGACGTGCCTGTTCGACTTGCGCTTCGGCGGCTTTGACCGCCGCCTTTGCCGCCGCCCGCGCTTGCATATCGTTGTCCAACTGGCTCTGTGCGATCGCCCTTTCTTTGGCCAGTGGCGTATCCCGGTTCACATCCATTTCCGTTTTGCCGAGCTGTGCTTGGGCTTGTGCGAGTTGTGCCTGGGCTTGGTCAAGCAAAGCCTGGAGTGGGCGCGGATCGATTTGAAAAAGTACCTGTCCCTGGCGCACAAACGAACCTTCTTTGTACGTTTGCCGAATAACGTAGCCCGCGACCTGAGGCTGAATCTGCGCGTTGACGTAGCCGTCGAGAGTCGCCACCCACTCGCTCACGATTGGCACGTCTTTTTGAACAACGCTGACAACTTCAACCTCAAGACTAGGAACGGCAGGTGCAGCTTTCGGGCCGCCGCAGCCCGCCGCGAGGAACAGAGCTACTGGCAGAGCGGCCTGAATATATTGGGCTGCTGCACTGAAAAGAGAGCGGTCGATTTCGAAGAGCCAACGATGGGATAGCGTTCGCATTTCTTCGCTGGTTTTTGCAATTGCTATGCCATGTGCTTCATCGCTGCAAACAACCGTGAATATCTGCGTCAAACGCGCGAATATGCGTAGCCATTGGTGACGACGCCAGAACAGTGTCGTGATTCTGACACTTGAAGCCTATGGACTTGTTGTTCGTGGAAGTAAGGTGGCCTACGGAGGCGAGGATAAACTACGAGATTTCGAGGAGCACGAGGGAAATATTATCCTGTGCGTAACCGTGACGCCAAGCCAGGTCTCGATTCAGAATTTGGTTTTTCATTTCCGCCAAGGGCAAGTTGGATGCTTCTGCGAGAATCTCTTGCAAGCCATCTACACCGAGCATTTCGCGATGGCCATTGAAGCTCTCGGTTTTGCACGCTGCGGAGTGGGAGTACCTAACGGCGCTCAGCGGTCGGATAATTACTGTCAGCGGATTGTTCGAAGCTGCTCTCCTCCGCGGGCCGAAATATTCCGTGCTTCTTCATCCGTGCGATCAAGGTGGTGCGTTTCATTCCCAACCGCGCTGCGGCACCATACGGTCCGCCGACCAGCCATCCGGTGGCTTCTAGCGCTCCCAAGATCAGAATCCGTTCGGATTCTTTTAGCGTCGCCTTCGGAGCAAACGCGACAACGGAATGGGAGCGAGTTGGGCGCAAAAGATTGGGAAGCAAACCTTCATCCGATAGTATTACGGCTCGTTCGATCACGTTCTGAAGTTCTCGAATGTTTCCCGGCCACGAATAGGATTTGCAAGCATCGAGAAATTCCTCTGGGATGGTGTGTATCGACTTACCCATTCGATGGCAAAAGAGTTCAACGTAATGTTCCACGAGTGGAGCAATGTCTTCGCGGCGGTCCCGCAGGGGCGGCAACGCAATCGGAAAAACATTCAAACGATAGTACAGGTCGCTGCGAAGTTCCTTACAGTTCACCATTCGCTGGAGGTCCCGGTGCGTCGCGGCGATGAGGCGCACGTTAACGCGATGGGTACGACCACTTCCGAGACGTTCGAACTCCTGTTCCTGCAGAACTCGGAGCAGTTTGGGCTGCAATGCGAGTGGCATATCGCCGATTTCATCAAGGAAGAGAGTCCCCTTGTCAGCCAATTCGAAGCGGCCAACTCTCTGTGCCATTGCGCCGGTAAAAGCTCCGCGTTCATGGCCGAAGAGCTCACTTTCGAGCAAGTCGAAGGGAATCGCCGCGCAGTTCAGCTTGACCAAGGGTTGGCCGCTACGCGGACTCGCGTTGTGAATCGCGTGGGCGATGAGTTCCTTGCCAGTGCCGGTTTCTCCTTGGATCAGGACAGTCGTGTCCATCGCTGCAACGCGTTCGGCTTGCTTTAGAACGGCTGTCAGAGCCGGGCTGTTCCCGATGATTTGCTCGAATCTGCGAACCCGACATTCTTGATCTGCCACTATCATTGACTTGATTTCCCGGGCCCCATGGTCCTTGAGTAGTCCTCGACAGCGGCACGAACCGTTTCGAGCAAGACTGCATTGTCGAATGGCTTCGTCAAAAACTCTACGGCTCCCTCACGCATCGCCTGGATCCGCATGCTTGCGTCACCATGCGCCGTGATGAAAATGATCGGTATGCGACACCGATCCGCCTTGAGTCTTGCTTGGAGTTCAATGCCCGACATGCCCGGCATGCGAATGTCAGCGATTAAGCATCCGGCATTCTGTTGAACACCGGAATCCATGAATTCTTCCGCCGATCGGAAGCAGAGCGTGAATAGCCCTTCCGATTCGATGAGGTCTCGTAACGCACTCAGAACGGACGGATCATCGTCGACAATGGCTATCAGTTGTGAGCTTGGTTCGCTGCTCATGCGCGAAGCCTAACGGTATTCGCGATGAATGAGCAATCAGCTCTTAGTGCTGCAGCACTACAACTTTGGTCGTAGTCGATTGGCCAAAGCCGCGGAATAGGCGGGTGGGCTCTCGATAGGGAGGAGTTACTTCCGAGGAGAGAGTTTGAGCTTGTCAGTCATGCGAACCAAATCAACTACCGACGCAGCTTGCATCTTGCGCATGACGTGGCCTCGATGGACCTTTACCGTGGCCTCGCTCGCTCCGATTTCAGAGGCGATCTGCTTGTTGAGCATTCCAGTAACAACGAGGGTCATCACCTCTCGCTCTCGCACGGTCAATGCGCGATATCGCATCTGCAGATCGTGGATCTCGGTCTGTTCTTTTTGCGTGATGCCATCGCGCTCGAGTGCCTGATGAATTGCATCCAACAAGTCCTGGTCCCGGAAGGGTTTTGTCAGAAATTCGACGGCACCCGACTTTAGCGCCCGGACAGACATCGGAATGTCACCATGCCCCGTAACGAAAATGACGGGAATTTGCATGCCGGTTTCGGCCAGCCGCCGCTGAAAATCGAGTCCGCTCATCTGCGGCAGTCTTACGTCGAGAACCAAACAGCTCGGACCATCCGCGTGTTTCGTGCCGAGAAATTCCTCACCGGTCGCAAAGGATTTAGCGCGCAGCCCGACGGATTCGACAAGGTCGTGGATCGCCTGACGCATGCCGCCGTCATCATCTATGATAAAAACCGTGGGAACGGCGGCAGATTTCATGCCCCAGCCTCGGTTTTCACGGGAAGAGTGAAATGAAAAGTTGCACCTGCCTCCTGATTGACTGTCGCCCACACTCTGCCACCGTGAGCCTCGACGATGGATCGGGTGATGGCTAAGCCCATTCCAGTTCCCTGCGGTTTCGTGGTATGGAAGGCGTCAAAGATCCTCTCAGTATTTTCCAGCGGCAGTCCGACGCCAGTGTCTGCGATGGAGATTGTCACCTGACCTTGGGGAGTCGATCGAGAACTAATCGTCAATTTTCCTCCCCCGTCTTTCATCGCTTCAACGGCGTTCAACATTAGGTTCAGGAACACCTGTTGAAGCTGCACCCTATCAGCCAGAACGTTAGGCACGTCTTTGTCGATCTCGAATTGGACTTTAATGGAGTGCCCCATCGTTTCTTTCCTAAGCAGGGCCGTAATTTCTCGAGTGATTTCTCTGAGGTCGACGATCCCGCGCTCTGGGGGCGCACCTTTTTTGTAAAAGGATCGCAAACGACTGATCACCTCGGCCGCCCGGTTTCCATCTTGCTCAATTCTGGCTGCTGCCGCACGCGCCCTTTCGAGGTCCGGCGGATCGCGGGCGAGCCATCGCAAACACGCACTGGCACTGGTAATGGAGGCGGCTATAGGCTGCCTGATTTCGTGCGCCAAGGCGGCAGCGAGTTCACCCATCATGTTCACGCGATTGATGTGTGCAAGATCAGCCTCCAACTGCCGTAGCTTTTCGCGCTCCTGCTCTGCGTGCTTTCGTTCGGTTATGTCCATGGTGATACCGACATACTCACCGATTTCTTGAGAAGGATTGTGATGTCCTATGCCACGCAGGAATCGGATAGTGCCGTCCGTACGGCGAATCCGAAACTCCACATCATAGTCCGAGCCTTCGCGGATCGCATTCTCAAGTCTTGCTCGTAAGGCCACTTCGTCTTCTGCAAGGATCGCGTTGTAGAAACGGTCGAACGGAATCGCACCTTGGCTGGGATCGAAGCCATAGAGGCGCGCGTTTTCGGACGATGAATGAAATATCTCCCGAGTCAGCAGATTGCACGCCCAGCTGCCAGTGTGAGTGAGGCTTTGCGCTTCGGCAAGATATCCCTGCTCCCTGCGCAACTCCTGTGTCAGTAATTCCTGCTCCGTGACATCCATCGTCGTACCGATGAATCCTTTAAAGCCCCCTCGTTCGATAAGGGGAACAGCTACCGCGCGCACGTAGCGCAACTGCCCGTCGGGCCGAACGATTCGTTCTATTTGATCAAAACCACGGTGCTCCTCTTGCATGCGTTTGATCGTTTCAGCCATGGAGGCTCGGTCTTGCGGATGGATAAGTGCAAGATACTGTTCAACCGTCGGCGCGCCATTCTGCGGATCTAGGCCGTAGATTTTGAACAACTCATCAGACCAATAATGGCCCGAATCGTCGAACGCCCAGCTCCCTATATGAGCGATTCGCTGTCCTTCGCTTAGATAAAACTGGCTTCGCTTCAACTCTTCTTCGGAGCGTTTTCGTTCCGTGATGTCCTGGGCCGTGCCAAACATTTCATATGGCCGGCCGGCGGAATCACGTTTTACGGTGCCTACACTGTGAATCGTCCGAACTTCGCCGTTGGGACGAACGAGACGATGTTCAATGTCGGCAGGAGTTCCGCTCTGAAGCGTCTCCTCAGCTGCGCGGAAGACAAGTTCGCGATCTTCCGGGTGGATCATTTCACTAACCTTCGCAAGATCGATGGTGCCCCGCCGCGAATCCAACCCATAAATGCGGTAGACCTCGTCCGACCAACTCACTCGATTTTCGATGAGGTTCCAAGAATAGTGGCCAATGTTGGCAATGCGTTGGGCTTCTTCAAGCTTCGCGTTGCTTTCCTGCAGTTTGCGCGAAATCTCCTGAAAGGCTTCCTCTGTACGCTTGCGGTCAGTAATGTCCTGGATGGTGCCGAACAATTTATAAGGTCGTCCGGATGCGTCTCTTTTTGTGTCACCCGGCAAGGAACTCCAGCGCTCGGACGTCAGGCTTGAAACTGTCCGCACTTCGCCGTTTGGCCGAACGATCCGAAATTCGCCGCTGGGGCGTTCTCCAGCAACAAGGTCTTGGTCAACTCCCCGATAAAGAGGCTCGCGATCTTCAGGGTGGACCATCGAACGGACCGTCGCCAAGTCCATGGGACGCTCCTGCGGACTGAGTCCAAAAATGCGATAGGTTTCATCCGACCAGACGATGACGTCTGTCGCGAGATCCCATTCCCAGTGGCCGACGTGGGCGACCCGTTGCGCCTCCTCAAGTCTGGCTTTGCTCTCCTGCAGGTCCCGTGATAACTCCACCAGCGTCTTTTCGACATCCTCTTTCGACATGAGTGAACCTTGCACTACTTCCATCAGTGTGTTTCGAACAACTTATCCCGTAGCTCTCCCGCCTTCAAGCTCTAGCAGCTGTCGGCGTCTCTAGAAGCTGCATCGCGATTGCCATCCGTTTTGGATCGCCCATTCACTATCCTTGTGAAGACTGCTCTCGGTTTCCGGAAAGTATTAAATTTCGTGAGCTGTCAAAATATTGACACTGACCACCCCGCATCACGCTCCAGCATGTCGCTTTCGGCAGGATGCCTTCAATATGCAGCGATTTAAGGCATCTGTCACTGGAATTGCACTTGCATCGTCACGTTGACGATCGGATCGCACACGACGCCGCTTGCTTCGACTCGAAGTGCGGGAGAGTGCAATGCAAACAATCACGAAGCACTACATCAACGGAACATTCGTGGAATCCCACGGAAGTGAAGTCATGGATGTCATCAAGCCGACCAACCGTCAGGTAATTGCCCGGGTAACGATGGCCGATGAACAGGATACAAGGGATGCCATCACCGCGGCCAAAAGTGCTTTCGCCAGCTTCGGCCGGTCAACCAAAGAGGACCGCATAAAGATTCTGCGTCGACTGCATCAGGCTGCGTCGGCCCGCGTTGACGAACTGACGGCAGCAATGGTTGACGAATACGGGGGTGTGATTCGATTCGCGGGACTCATCGTACAGACCGGGGTGAACGCATTCCAGGCCGCCGAGAAAGCACTCCAGGAAATGCCTCTAACTCGAACCTGGGACAAAACAACAGTCACGTTGGAGCCCGTCGGCGTCGCCGGCCTTATTACAGCGTGGAACGCGAACGCTCTGTTCATTTGCCTCAAACTCGCGTCAGCCGTTGCCGCTGGTTGTACGGTCGTTATCAAGCCCAGCGAGCTGAGTTCGCTTCAAACGCAGGCTTTGATCGAAGCCCTCCATCAGGCCAATCTTCCGAAGGGTCTTCTGAATGTAGTCACAGGCCGCGGAAACGTCGTCGGCGCTGAACTGGTTCGCAATCCCGATGTCGCTAAGATTTCTTTCACGGGGTCGGTGGGAGTTGGTAAAAGCATTATGCGTGACGGTGCGGAAACCTTGAAGCGCGTCACTCTCGAACTGGGCGGAAAATCGCCGACTATTCTGCTGGACGACGCCAATCTTGATGAAGCAATCCCGTCCGCGCTCATCATGGCATTCTTGAACAGCGGTCAAGCGTGTGCCGCAGGGTCATGCCTTCTCGTCCCGAAAACCCGGCTCGATCAAATCAAGCGAGCAATCTTAGGCGCGATGTCGGCCTTCCCCGTCGGTGACCCTGCTGATCCGAAAACCGGTGTTGGGCCGATGGTGTCGCAGAAGCAATACGAACAGGTGCAGTCTTACATCCGCAAGGGTATCGCCGAAGGTGCGGAGGTGCTCGTCGGTGGCGAGGGTCATCCGGAAGGATTCGAAGGTGGCTACTTTGTGAAGCCCACGGTTTTTGTCAATGTAAAGAACGATATGACCATCGCCCAGCAGGAAATTTTCGGTCCCGTACTCTCTGTCATCGCTTACGACTCCGAAGAAGACGCGATTAAAATCGCCAACGATTCTGAATATGGTCTTCATGCGGCCGTGCTTGGGACCGACCTCCAGCGAGCCCGTCGCGTGGCATCGCAGATACGTTCAGGACGCGTCGTGATCAACAACATGACAGATGATCCGCAGGCGCCTTGGGGCGGATTCAAATTCTCCGGTATCGGTCGTGAATATGGCCGCTATGGAATTGATGCGTTTCTCGAACCGCGGGCAATCCTCGCGTAACTCAACGGCCCGGCCATGAACATTCGGACAAGGAGATCCTCCAATGAGCAAACACATGACAATCTCTCCCGGTGAAGCTGCGGATCGCCTGGCGATCCGAGAACTCATCGAGGCTTACGCCCACTGCGCCGACCGTCGGGATGCGAAAGCACAGCTGTCCCTCTTCACGCCTGACACGCACTTCGTTGTCTTCATGAATGCTAAAGATCCTACGCCCTACCAAGAATTGCATTCGCGCGACGAACTCGCTGCCGTCTTCGCCGATCTCAACAAGTATCACGCCACCACGCATTTCGTCGGACAGAGCACAATCTTCACGCTCACCTCGGACCGAGCCACCGGCGAAGCTTACTGCCTTGCGCATCACATCACGGTCGACCGCGGAAACCGACGTTTGATGCTTGCCTCGCTACGGTACCTGGACACGTTCGTCAAGTGGGACGGCGAATGGCTGTTTTCTGAGCGTCTGCTATACGTCGACTGGCTGGAAGAGCGAGCGCTCTCATGACCCCGACGAGTCAGAAGCGCCTTCTGCTCGTGGGAGCGACCGGAATGGTCGGCGGATATGCGCTTCGCTACGCACTCGGAAAAGCCGCCGTTGGGAGTGTGACTGCAATCGTGCGCCGGAAGCTCGGTATTTCACATCCAAAGCTGCGGGAAGTTCTGCATTCTGACTTCGCCGACTGCTCCGCACTCGCAAAAATGGTTTCATGCCAGGACGCAACTGTCTTTTGTCTGGGTGTCTATACCGGGGCGGTTTCGGAAACCGAACTTCGAAGGATAACTGTGGACTACACGGTCGAGTTCGCGCGCGTTCTGTACGGCAGCAGCCCCAACACCACCTTCTCATTCTTAAGCGGAAACGGGGCGGACCGAACGGGACGAAGTCGCATCTCCTTCGCGCGATTCAAGGGACAAGCCGAAAACGCACTTCTCGCGGCCGGCTTTCCAAGCGTCTACCTCTTCCGGCCCGCGTACATCTATTCTGTGGAGCCGCGGAAGGAACCGAATTTCGGCTATCGGCTGTTGCGCGCCATCTACCCGGCGTTTCAGTTGACGTTTCCAAACCTGGTTATCCGGGCCGACGACTTGGCTCGTGCCATGGTCGACGTCTCCATCCAAGGAACTGACCGCGAAGTTAGGGTTCTCGAGAACCGTGACATCCGAGCTATGGTCAACCATATTCATCCCTCGACGGGACGACAGAGCGCCTCCGTCGCTGGAACAAAGTGAATTGGAAAGTGGCGGATCTATGAAGCTAAATAGGCTTAGGACTAGAGCGAACTGCCCTCTTACCGTCAGCAGAGAGAATCTCGCGAGACTAAAACCTCGCAATTTAACGATGGCCGTTCTATGGCTGCTAGCACCTTTCTTTTTTCCGTCGGTAAACAGAGCGCAAGTTCCGGTCTATGAAGTCACCCCTGTAGAAAGTACCGTTAAGTTTGGTGTCGACTCTTCGGTTCCCATCAAAGGAACCTTCGACAAATGGAACGCAAGCATGAAGTTTTCGTCCATGGATGTGAGAAGCGGCGTTCTGGAGATCGAGATTGAGGCAGACAGTGTGAACACCGGCAGTGGGCTAAAGAACAGTAAATTGAAAAGCAAGGATTTCTTCGACGTCAAAGACTCTCCCGTCATCACCTTCAAATCTACGAAAGTCGTTCAGACGAGTCCAAACACATTCGACCTCGAAGGAGACTTTACAATTCGCGGTGTCACGAAAACCGAAAAACTCACTCTCACGGATAACGGAAAGGGATCAACCTCCGGAAGCATCGAAGGCACAATGGCCTTCGATCGCAAGGACTATGGGATGAACAAAGGCATTCCCTTCATTAAGATCGCTAACCGTGTTGAAGTGAACGTCAGCCTGAAATGGAAGAGGATCAGCGGGCCTGCTCCGGTTTTCCAACAATAATTCGGGATTCTAGCTCAATATCAAGTTCTAACGGAACTTGCTTTGACAGGGTTGCCCTATTGAGCGAATGTAGCTGTACAACGCATGCCGCAAGACCATCTCTTACGCGACACATGTCCAGTCGCTTCATGGTTCAGAAGCAGCGATTTATTCCCACGTAATGCCGCCCGCGCATGAAACAGCCGTGCTTTCGCTGCGGCGACTGAGATCCCGAGTATCTTGGCGGTCTCATCCATAGAGCATTCCTGCAATTGATGAAGCTCGACGACATTTCGAAGGCTCGGACGCAACCCTGCTATCGCTCGTCGCAGGGCGGCATGTTGCTCTTCTTGCGCGCAAATCTCTTCTGGATTGGGCGCGAAATCCCTGAATTCGTGTTCGAAATACGGATCGAGCGCTTCGGTTCCGTTTTCTAGCGGAATTAGGCGGGCTGAACGATTCTTCCGGACCTTCATCAAGGCCGCATTAATCACGATGCGGGTCAGCCAGGTTGAGAACTTTGCCCTTCCGTCAAAGGAATGCAGGTGAACGTAGGCGCTGAGCAAGCTCTCCTGAACGGCATCCTCTGCGTCCTCCCGATGTCTAACGATCCGATGGGCAACCCGAAACACCTTTTCAGCATGGCGCCTGTGAAGTTCCTCGAAGACAGTTCTGTTACCCATTTTGGCGACCGCAACCAGTCTCTCGTCACTAATAAATGTATCGGCATCGTCTGCGACCGCACGCCCGTTCCTCTGCAAGTGGGGAATTGCTCGTGCGTCCGACATCGTAAGCTCCCTTAGTTGCCTGCCTGTTTGAGTTAACAGTGCAAGCAGAGTTCCAGGAGAATGCCTCGCAGCTCTGCGCTAGGTCATTGGATATTTAGGACTTATTCGAACAAAGCGTATTTTTATGCGACGTGGAATCGCCGGTGTCTGTCTTTGGACATCATTCATCTCCAATACTTACGCGGAGAATCCCCGCTCGGTACAAGACCGGTCAAGGAAGAGCCCCACTGCATCACATAAACTGGAGGTTTTCCAAACCGCCGCCTCAGAATGATCCTTGCGGGTGAACGAATTCCAGGAATTGAAGATGCGGATTGCCACAGAATTCGTGGACTTTTTCAACCCACAATCCAACCCACAACATGCGATGACTTGTGCGACTTCCGCGTATTTTGGCAGTCCCCGCGGTCTTGTAAGTTGTTGTAAAACCAAATCAGGCTAGACTGATAAGGGCGAGGTCGGTGGTTCAAGTCCACCCAGGCCCACCATCAAATCACCAATAATTACGCGGCAATTCTCACTTTTCCCCTTCACTGCGCCTCCTCCAAAAAAGCGATTTGCCAAAAATTTGCCAAAAGTTCCAGTCGTTTGTCACTGCATTTCATCCGGGTTGGTGAGCGCGGCTTTCGGAGCTTCTGGACAATTCGGGCCACCGGTACCATCGATAGTCGGATTTCACCGATTGCGAAGCTTTGTCTTCGCTCGCATGCCTGGCGCTTATTAGCTTTAGATTACTTCTATGATTCCTAACCTCCCAGAGGCTTCGGAACCCAGATCCCCGCAGACACAGACTTTGGCGCGGCTCGCAGCACGGGCCATTTTTCGTGATGCGGGACGGGGACTGCAATCGCTTGGGCCCATTACCTTGCGCCAGCTTATCGACTATTCCGGGGACGGAGCGCTGCGCGCGGATGTTCCGCCGCGGTCTCCGGGTAGAAAGGTTGAAATCAACGATTTAGGTGCAGCCCGACAATACTCATCGCTGCAAACGATCGAGGCTCAACGCAGATATCGGAAGCTGTGCTGCTTCCGAACGGAACTTGCGCGGTTGCACTGGGAGAAGTAGGCCTAAAGCTAATTACGAGAGACGGTCGCACGATAGCCCACTTTGACGAACCGGCAGACCGCGTAGTGGTCTCGGACAGCGGCGGCAAGTTCATCACAATGGCCCATCGAGGTAGTGTGTCGTGCCTTTCAAGAGTGGATGTTCAATCTCGAAAGATCGCTCCATGGTGTCATGCTGAGATCAGCCGCTTTACGACAACCTTTGATGGCGCCACGCGGTACATGGCCAGCGGCAAAGACTTGTATGCAATCGACGCCACATCGCAGCGGCTCGACGCTTTGTGGCGAATACCAGATCTGGGTCATTTCGTAGGCCCTTTCACTTTAGCCTCAACGAAATTGGAGTTCGTAACGTACAAAGACAAGAACTTTTGGTTTTGAGAGTATCAGGTGCCTCAACTGCGTCTCAAGAACAAGACCTCTCTTACCGTTCTCAAGGCCGCTAGACACAGTTAGGGAGATTCGGCTGGGTTCTTGTTCCGAGAGTGGAATTTTCGATTGCTCCGCCGTGCTCCCGCCCCAGGAAACGACTGGGGCAGAGACTGATGTTGCATTGGCGGCGCGTCAAATTGTGTTTAGAAAAACCAATGGTAGCTGGACCGAATTCCTAGCTATTGGAATGGATGAGGAGGTACTCGCTGATCCTGTCATTGCGTCCAATTGGTTGGCACTTTGCCTTGCGTCGAAATCGGCAACGCGCATGCTAGTCTATGGCTATACCAAAGGTGCGAAACCGGTCCTCCGCATCGAAATACGGATAGAAGGAAAGTGCAATTCGAGCGTGCGATTCGACGGATCGTTGCTCACGATCAGCGACGATCTCGGACATTTGCGCGCCTATGAACTTACCCATGGCGAGCAGGTACGGGACCTCAATCTCTAAAACCTCCGAAACTATGTTGAAGGAACAGCCATTTCCGCGTAATCCGCTAGCCTTGAGTTCCAACCGTTACTTCAGTCTTTCGCTCGAGCCGCCTCCACAAAGCCTTGTCCGTTATTAGCCGGCAACGGCCCACTCGAATCGTGGCCTGGTCCACAGGGTGCGCCGTCCAAGCCCTGCTTCGACGGGGAATTTGATTGTGGCTATCGGTGTGTGTCTTCCGGCTCGGGAGCGAGTTTGGGCGCGGTGCGTAGAAACTTCATGAGTCCTTCGCCGGTGGCCTTGCCTGCCCGCTTCCTGAAAAAGTCGGCCGCGGTTTCCACGACTCCAACTTTTTCGGCGACCGCTGCCGCGATCCATTGGTTCAATGACACGCCATCTTCTTTCGCGAGCCGCTGGGCAGCCTTCTTGATGGAGAGGGGAAGCTTCAATGGGTAGGTAGCTTTGCTCATGGTTTCACCTTCTTTAACAGGTCGCCCGGACGCAGCACAGAAATCCTAAACCGCTCCGCGGGCCCGGCAAAGTCTGCAACGTTGTAAGTCACAAGTGCATCCGCCCGGCCATTGATCGCGGCCTCGAGCACCATCTCGTCATTCGGGTCCCGGGACTGCGGCCGCCACTGAAAATGAACTTCGACCGGCTCGATCAACGCGGCTAACTCCGCCAGAAATTCTTCAATCGCCTCGGTCGCCAGGCCATGCGCTAGCCGATGCTCGGGACGCTTCAACACGTCCTCATACTCCAAAAAAAGAGGCGCCGTCGCCAAAACTACCAGCCGCCGCATGGCGACCAACCGCAGAACAGCATTTCCCGCGCCCAGTTGGGTGCGAAGTCCGGCGACCACCACCGAGGTGTCGAGAACGATCCTTCTCATGTAACATCACATAGGATGTCATATCGTATGGGATATTTCAACTTCAAATGGTAGGTGCACTCGGCCAATGCTACCCGGCGGACCTGCGACCGCAATACTGATAAGGGCGAGGTCGGTGGTTCAAGTCCACCCAGGCCCACCATTCCCCTGTTTTGACCCGTTCGAAGATCATGTCGAAGGGCTTTCTGTATGTGGGATAAACACTTACGGCATCCACCGCACAGTTCGAAAGCACCATTCTCAGTAATTTCGCTTTTTCCTGTGGAGTCTGCGTAACGTACAGAGAATGCGCCTTATTCGCGAGTTCTAAAATGCGAACGCGGTCGAGCGCTCGCTCTGGGTTTTCCGCACGTTCAAGCTCGCGCAGTGACGCGAGAAGTGCTTGCTCTTCTTCCTGCCATTCAGCGGACTTCGCCTCCCAAAATTCTTCGCTGATTTTTCCGTCCAGGCGGTCTACATAAGCCTGCTCCAATCGCCTTCGAAGCAGGCCCAGCCGCTGCTCGATTCGTTCGGTCTGGCCCTTCCTAAGCGTTTCCTCGTGGGTTTTATCTGAAAGCAAGGACTCTTCAAGCTGCGCCAGAACGTCATCCGGTATGTGAATCGCCTGCAAGACCTGGCCGAGACGTTCGGCCATTGCTTCTTCGCGAAAATAGGGCAGCTCGCATTTGCCCCGGTAACCCGTGCAGCGGTAATAGGTGTACTTCTGCTTTTTGAATTCCGCCGTCACCGCACAGTTGTCGTAGGCACAGCGGAGCAAACCGGAAAAAGCGAACTCGTGTTTTTGTTTGCGAGGCCGCGCTTTGTCGCTCAGCACGGCTCGCACCCGCGAGAATATCTCAGGGCTCACAAGGGGAGAATGCGTTCCTGCGTAGCTCTTGCCTTCCCATTCGTAAGTGCCAATGTAGAAGGGATTCTTCATTAGTTTCTCTAAATGCCACTTCGTGAAGACCTTGCCGTACTCCGCTTTGAGAAACTGACGCAACGTGGCCAGCGAGTACATTCCCGTAGCGTATAGCTCGAACATGCGTTGCGCGATCACTGCGTTGTCGGGGGCCACCTCGATCGTCCGCAACAATTTGTTGTTCCGGTAGCCGAGCGGTGGCCGGCTGGGGTAGATCCCTTGCGCGGCCTTTTCACGCATGCCCTTGCGCACCTCATCCCGGAGATTCTCGATGTAGTTCCGTGCGATCACAAGCTGAATGCCGTGCACTAGTTTGGCTTGTGACTTCGAGTCTTTGCTGATGACCTGCCCCTCTTTGGGAAGATGGATTTCAACGTCGAGGTCTTCTAGCGTCACGCAGTCGCGGAAGTTCCGATACAGCCGGTCGGTCTTCTCCACCAAAACGACGCGGCACGCCTTGTGATCGCGCAGAAAGCGCACCATTTCGCCGAATTGTTTTCGGCCAGTCGTTTTGGCCGTCTCCACATCCACGAATTCATGCAGGACATTGAGCTCGTGCGTTTGCGCGTATTCTCGGAGAAATTTCAGTTGCGCGGGAATTGAGAACCCCTCTCGCTCTTGGTCTTTGCTCGACACCCTCGCGTATAAGACGGCTTGTTTCATCTGGTCCTCTGTTGGCGTGCGCGGACGGCGCACGCGTTCCGGTGACCTTGCGCCGATTCAGTCTGCGTGTCAACGGGAGTCGCGGGCTTGCTGTTCCGATCCCATGCGTCGAGCAAGAGGAACATCGCCCGCAATGCGAGCAAATCATCGTCAGCGAGTTGCTTCCCCACTGTGGTCCCCTGGGCTGGCGACACTTCTCGCGTGTCAACTAGTGGTGACGGCATGCTGTACGTTGGGAGGTGAGCTTCCTACGAGGAATTACGAGGAAGGCCAAAGGGGCGGCCTAGAGGAGTACCCCTCTACTTATACTAATGGGCAAGAAGTTCGAAAAACATTTCAAGGAAAATGAACTTTTTTGCTTTTGGGGCTCCGAAAGGGTCCTGCCGATCTCCGATAAGCGATTTGGGCGGGAGCGACCCGGTGAGCACTTTTGGGCGGCAAAACCGCACAAACATCCGGGTCGCTCCCGCCCAAATCGGGGTTTTCGCCTGCGGTCTTTTTGCAGCCCCGTTCTGGCCTAGTCGATTGCTCGGAGGGCCTTTATCTCGAAGAGCGCCAGAACGCGAAGGGTATGTTTCGACCAGAACACTGCGTGTGGTTCAGTGTTCTGCCGCGCTGAACCACTTGGGAGCGGGAGGGGTAGCATCCAAGAATGGACTGTGGCTCGTTCTAGCGCAGCGATCCGGGCGCAGATAGACGAGTCCTTGCAACTCGACCAACGGTCCAATGGCGTATCAGAACCCACTTGTCTGGACCGCGTTAATCAGACCTACCCTCGCGGACTGAGCGAAAAGAACAAGTCGAGACGAAGCGGCTACTCGTCAGCATTGCTTTCAATTGGTTTCGCTCTTCTTTTGGAACGGGGACAAGTTGAGCCAGACCAGATTGAGGATTTGTGTATCGTGCGTAACACCACTGAAAAAACGGAAGGAATTCTGGCTCCATCCATGCGACGTGCAGTTCCCGTTTCCATTTATGCGGACTCGTCCCGAGAATGTCATCGGGAGTCCACCACAACCTGAATGGTCCCTTGGCTGAGAGATACTCACCGATGGCAGTTCCCGTGCCGTTGGCTTCCGCCTGCTTGAACTCTTGCCACTGCATGAGGCGACCCACTTTCTTCATCCGTTCTGCGAACCTTCGTTCTTGACGGCGCTGCTCTGACTTCTGAATGTAAGTCCACGGGATTGACAACGCCCCAGCAAGCAACAAGAGTGGAATATAAATCGGAGCGAAAATACCGGGTACCTTGAAAGGTTTTCTGCGAGCTGGTTGTGTAACGCCTGGCAAGGATTCCATGGTGAGATTTTGCTATTACTTGACTCTGTTTTCCAGCGGAATAGACCTTAGTTCCTTATTTGTCGGGTAACGGAGCAAGTCGGCGCTGGGGGCCGCCTTTCCGGCAGCGAGGTCCATCGGGCGGGCAACTCAGCACAGTCGACAACCGGCGCTCGGTGCTCTTCGTTAGAATCAGAGCAGCGAGAGCCCTCCAATGTGTGGAATCCCTGCGACGATCTGACCCAGCGGAAGAGTTCTAAGATCGTCAACCAGGGCCCACCATTCAAATCACAGTAAATACGCGGCTATTTTCACTTTTCCCCTCTCGGGGCATATCTCTCAAAAAACCAATTTGCCGACTATTTGGCAACTTTTCGGGCAATCATAGAGTGCTACGTTGCAGGGCACTTTCAGGCGGGGAACCTTTTTAACGAGGGCGGGGCCAGCTTGATTCTCCGAAATCCCGGCATGTGGAGTCTGGCCAGGATTCGTCAGGGGAAGCTACGGTCTGAAAGGACGAGCAGCCGAAACCACAAGTTCGAGGGGCAACCGCCGGTTTGCGCGACCGACATCGGACAAGCGGACATGTCTATATAGTGGCTGACGACGGGGAATCGAATCTCGCGCGTTAGGCTGCCAGGCTGAGCGATCAGGGCTCTTCAGACTCCCGTTTCCCCGGTTGCTTCAGTCTTTCGCTCCAGCCATTCACGCAAAGCCTTCTCGGTTATCAGCCGGCAACGGCCCACTCGGACTGTGGGCAGGTCTTTATGCTGAATCGCGAAGTAGAGGAACCGAAGAAAAAGGCCAGTCCTGTAGCAGCCCGACGCGCTCTTTCTGTCCCTTAGTAGACATTCTAGGTGACGATGGAGCGCTTCCAATAGAATATCAAGGTGAGCAGCCTCCACTCTCCTCCACTCCCCTTCGGGAAAGGCTCGACTCTAAAAAAGTGCGCCTTGCGGATTGGCACACATGTGGTGCGGATTCCGGGCGAAGCCGATTAGCATTCCTGAGTGATTCCGATCACGATTCCTGGCTGATTCCGATCAGTGTTCCTGGGCGAAAGCGATCACCATTCCTGGGGCAAGCCGATCAGTGATCGGGACTTGCCGGAGGGGTGATCGGGATGGTCAGGAATTGTCTGTGGAAAAGAGTTTGGCGGCGCTGGACATCAAAGCACGGGTAACGTGACCTCCGACGAGGAGGTGAACGGTGCCCGGAAAGCGAGCGTCCATGCGCAAGACCCGAGAAGTCCTGCGGTTGTATTTCGAGCTAAAACTGGGGCAACGGCAGATAGCCCGTAGCGCCAACATCAGCCAGAGCACGGTGCATGATTATCTGGAGCGGTTCACGGCGGCGGGGTTGAATTGGCCGTTGCCGCCGGAGATGTCCGAGACAGAGCTGGAAGCGGCGCTGTTTCCCGCCGATCCCGGCAAAGGCCGTGAGCCAACAGCCGAGCGCCCGCTGCCCGACTTCGCACACATTCACGAAGAGCTGCAGCAGCACAAGCACACCACCCGGCAACTGCTGTGGGAGGAGTACCGGGCGAGACATAGAATCGCGCGGGCTTGGTGATCGCAAGCAGAAGGGTAGTGCGCTGGAGGCCTTCCGGCTTCAACGCCCCTGAAACCACTACGTTGGTATCAATGACCAGGCGGAGCGGAAGCATTAGTGCTTTTTCTTTTGCGCTCTGGTTGCCTTGATGATCTGGTCGATCTGGCGGGACGTGAGGCTGCTGGTTCCGTTTCGCTCCGACTCTTCGCCAATAATCCTTAATACTTCCGGCTCCGGCGCAGCCAGCTTGACGTAGTCGCGGATGCTGAGGAGCACCGCCCTGGGCGTACCGCGCTTCTCGATGATGAGCGACCGGCGCTCATCTTCGACGCGGTTCAGCAATTTCCCGAAATTCGCGCGGGCACGCAGGGCGGAAACGACTATTGTGCCGTTCTTGCCCGTGGTTGTGGTGGTGGCCATAAACTTTCCATTTCAATTATTTGAACTGTACAGTTTATGCGGGGTTCAGTCAACGAAGTTGGTTGAGGTCCGTAACCCCAGGCCTAGCCCCTAACCTGCTGACCGCCTCGCGCAGCGGTATCTGGCCCCGTTTACGTATACAAACTGTCCCACTCTTCTCCAAGCACCCACCGCAAAACGGAGAGTTTCCCCTTGATCATTCCCCATTCAAAATCATCCCAGGGGCCGAGATTCTCCAGTCCGTATTTCTTTTCGACCTTGACGGCGCTCTTCAACGCACCTTCCCAGATGTCGCGTTGAATGGGACGGCGCTCGTGATCTTTTACGGGGAAGGTCTCTTTCTCAACAAGTTTTATCTTCCCATCTTCGATCATTTCGCGGCGAACCTGATGCCTGTTGTACCAGACCTTGTTAGTCAGTTCATCGATGGAGCTGAGAATCTCGGGAAGCCTCCTCGGTTCCTCAATCCATTCCTGCTCGATCATCAGGTCGGCAAATTCCTCCGGCCTGACACGGCGTAGCGCCCCGCCCAGAGTTATGAAATAGAGCGACTTTGCCCGTGAGAAAAACGTCGCTATGTCGGGGTGTGGGAATTTATTGCTCGCACTCGGGTGGCTGAAGTCCTTAGTGTTGTGGGTGACGAAAGCGAAGCGGCTGCCCGCTCTCGCTTTCGCCCCTACCGCATCTTCGTAGACCTCGATAAGGATCGCATCATCCATCCCGTCGCGTTGTCGGTGAAAGGGAGCACGCTTGTCGATGGCTCGCTGCGCCGCCCGAAGTTTGACCGCGTCGGAAATCTCAATCACCGGCGTGTCGGCGAAAAGTCTTTCGATCCGGCCGACCGTATCGACGGCAGCCGAGCCCAGTGTGGGAAGTCTGTAGTCCACGTCATTGAGCTGATTCAGGACGGCGCTCTTCTTGCGTGGATCGCCAAACTTCTCCACGGCCTCTTTGGCGCGCTTCAACGTGCTTGACAAACTGCGGCCGGCATCTTCTATAACGCGCGCCTTGTTGCGGGCAAATTCATCACAATGATGCGTGGAAGAATGAGTGCAATATCTCTCTGCCGGATTAGCTCTTCGAGTGCCGCCAGAATCGCCTGCTGCTGATAATCCTTCGGGATATCGAGCCACGCGCAGGTGTCCATCAAGATGTTGAACCTGGGTTTTTCCGGCTACTACTTTCCGCTCGAAGCAATCCGGAAGCTCAGGTTCGCGGGGGGGCAAGACCGCCGTTGGAGTTCTCATCGATGGCTTGGGAAGCTCGAATCGAATGAGTCAGGATGCGCAGAAGAACTTTGACGCGTGCGTGGTGACCGTCACTGCCGCGAACCAACCATGGAAGCAGCCAAAGGAAGCCCCACAGAAGGCCTGCGCGGGATCTTTTTCCTGGGCAGAGCGCCGCACCAGTCTTATCCTCAGCGCCCTCGGAGAAATGGCGAAGGATCCGCCTCTACACGCAGATGCGCCTCCAGCCGCCGAGAGCTCTCAAAAGTGGAAGGATTGGTGGAGGAAGAATCGGGACAAGGCCGTTTTCGTTATCCCGCCGCGTGCATCCTACGATTGGCACTAATCTGTACCGAAAACTCAATCAGAGCTGCGAAGTACCGGCGCGAAGTCCTCGACACCACTCAATAGAGCAGCTCATGGGTTCAGAGTGAATGGTCGGCAAATCGGAAGTTGGCCAGAAACGCGCTAAGGTTGATTGACGATTGCGGTCGAAAAGCCGGTCAGTAACCCGGCCAAATCTGGGTACCATGAGGGGACGATAAGAAGTGACATCCGGTACGTTGTAGTATCAAAAGATGTCCGCCGCTTCTATCAACCAAGCTATCGCCGACCACTCACCCCAAAACAGTTTCGGGTTATACTTTCGGCGTTCATGCGATTACCGCAAGGTACGCAGTTAGGCCCCTATACCATCGTTGCCCTTCTTGGTCAGGGGGGAATGGGTTTAGTCTACCGCGCGCGTGACGAGCGATTGCAACGCGATGTCGCCATCAAGGTCCTCCCGCCCGGCCTCCTTTCCGACGAACCCGCGAAAAGCCGTTTCCGCAAAGAAGCCCTCGCCTTAGCAAGGCTCAGCCATCCAAACATCGCCGCCGTTTTCGATGTGGGCGAGCAGGACGGCATGGACTACCTCGTGATGGAGTGCGTGCCCGGCCAGACCCTCTCGCAAAAAATGCGATCGCAACAGCTTCCCGCGAAAGAAATCTTGTCCCTTGGCGTTCAGGTAGCGGGCGCACTTGAAGAAGCGCATGAGCAAGGAGTCGTGCATCGTGACCTGAAGCCATCTAACATCATGGTCACGCCCAAGGGCCACGCCAAGGTTCTGGATTTCGGATTAGCGAAGCTTCTTGAACCGGTCGGCACTCCCGAAGTTACTCGGTCCTTAGACGACACCCGTGGCCCGGTTGGCACCGCGCTCTACATGTCTCCCGAGCAGGCCGCGGGCAATCTTGTCGACAGTCGCACCGATCTCTGGAGTTTTGGCGTGGTGCTTTACGAAGCGTTCGCCGGTAAACCTCCGTTTCAGGGAGCGAGTGCGCTCGCGATTCTCCGTGCGGTCAGCACGGAGGATCCCAAGTCGGTGCGGGATATTCGCCCAGAGACTCCCGAGGGCGCGGGTCAGATCATCTCGCACGCACTCGAAAAGGATCTGTCCAAGCGCTACCAGAGTGCCTCTGAAATCTCTCACGATCTTTCCGACGTGTTGCTGCAACTGAGCGCTCCCTCACTCCCGCCCGCGGACCCTGCATCAAGGTTCTCGCCGAGAATTCTCCTCACCGCCATCGTGTTGCTGCTGCTTCTCGCGGGTTCGGTGATGTGGCTCTATCAGCGCTCTGAGCGGCGTCATTGGGCGCGCGAGGAAGCCATTCCGGCGATCACCAAACTCAAATCAGAAGACAAATCCCTCGCGGCATTTCTGTTACTGAAGAAAGCAGAGCAATACTTGCCCGACGACCCGCAGCTCGCCCGCCTTGCCGAACAGAACACCAGGCACGTCTCAGTCACGTCCTCGCCCGCAAGCGCGACGGTTGAGATCCAGGATTATCTATCTCCGGATGGTGCCTGGTATCGCTTGGGCGAAACGCCACTCACCAGCGTTCAGATTCCAACCGGCTACTTCCGCTGGAAAGTCTCGAAAGCGGGTCTTGGCGAATCTGTCGCTGCTCCACCGACCGAGAAGAATATGCAGTTCGCTCTGGACTCAACAGTGGCGGCTCCGCAAGGAATGTCTTGGGTCGGTGGAGGCTCGTGGACAGATATGATCGCGTTCGTTGGTTGGGTCGGTCCCTATAACGTCCCGCCTTATTACATCGATCGCTTGGAGATAACCAATCGCCAGTATCAGGAATTCGTCGACAAGGGTGGATACGAAAAACAGGAGTACTGGCCAAAACAGTTTTTGCGCGACGGTCGCGAGCTGACGTGGCAAGACGCCAAGTCCCAGTTCCGAGACACTACCGAACGCACCGGTCCTTCAACCTGGGCCGGCGGTCATTATCCGGAGGGACGGGGAGACTATCCAGTGGCGGGAGTTAGCTGGTACGAGGCCTCTGCCTACGCGACGTTCGCGGGCAAGAGCTTGCCCACGTTTGTTCAGTGGTATGTTGCAGCTCCGAGCGATGTGGCTGGCTACGTCGTCAAAGAAAGCAACATTTCCCAATCCGGTCTGGCGCCGGTTGGCACCTTTAAAGGGTTGGGACCGTTCGGCACTTACGACATGGCCGGGAACGTGCGCGAGTGGGTCCAAAACGCCACCACGACAGGCACTTATTTCATTCTCGGCGGAACCTGGAAGTCTCCGACTTATCTTTACTACAACCCGGAGGCGCTCTCCGCCTGGGATCGCTCGCCCACAAATGGTGTCCGGTGCGTCCGGAACATAACGCCAGTACCTGAGAATTTGACGACTCCCATCAAGACCTTCGAGCGCGACTTCTCCAAGTTTAAGCCCGCAACCGACGACGTTTTTCGCGCCTACGAAACACTCTACGCGTACGACAAGACGCCCTTGAACGCCAAAGTGGAAGGCGTGGTGCAAGATACCGCGGACTGGCGCGAAGAAAAAATTACCTTCGATGCCGCCTACAACAACGAACGAATGGCGGCGTATCTTTTCCTGCCGAAAAAAGTCTCGCCGCCTTTTCAAACTGTGGTTTTCTTTCCCAGCGCTAGAGTTCTGGACTTGGCGAACAGTCAGACGCTGGGAGACATGAAGTTTTTCGACTATATCGTCCAGAGCGGCCGCGCCGTGCTGTACCCGATCTACCAGGGTACTTACGAACGGCGCGTGAAGGTCGTCCTCCCAGGAACTTCCCAGAATTTGGAATACATGACCGAGCGTTATAAAGATCTCGCCCGTTCGATCGATTATCTGGTAACCCGGACCGACATTGACAAGAACAAACTCGCTTATTTGGGCGTCAGCATGGGCTCGGCCGAAGGAGTAATTTTTGCAGCGCTTGCGCAAGATCGGCTAAAAGCGGTGGTATTCCTCGACGGCGGCTACTTCCTTTACACGCCGCCCAGCGGTGGCGATCAGGCCGATTTCGCCCCGCGCCTCAAGAAACCGGTGATGATGGTGAATGGCCGTTTTGATTATGTCTTCTCCGTGGACACGGCTCAGGATCCTTTATTCAAAATGCTCGGCACTCCACCAGCCGACAAACGCCACGTGGAATTTGACACTCCGCACGATGTCACCGAGCGCCGCGCCGAGCTTATTCAAAATGTCCTCGCGTGGCTGGACAAATATCTCGGCCGAGTCGATTAGCGGCGAAGCCCGCAGAGTTATTCGTTCCAAGGTTTCCGGTGCCGCACTGTTACGCGTGCTACTGCATCGCGGGCTTGGGCGGGTGTTCTTCACGTTCTTCACGTTCTTTCCGTTTCTCTTCGATTTCTTTTTTGGACGGTGGGTAGGTCGCGAAGCCTTTCGATATTTCCCGCAACACTTTCTTCCAGATGCTATCTCGTCAACGATTTCTTGTTCGAGGTACAAGCGCCACGCCAAGCCTTTTCGCTTCAAATCGATCAGATCGATGACCAGCAACGCAACGGAAAACCACAAAGCTGTCCATCAGCAGAAACTTTCCCTCGGCAAGGTCTTTGCCCAGAGCATTGAGAATCTGTTCATCCAGCCCAACGCTCGCCGGAGTTGCAGTGCCCCAGCC
>Ga0181537_10000298_pt1 | contig 46553 bp, 40 predicted proteins | sample PEATcosm2014_Bin_39_FD_119765 | JGI IMG/M metagenome (GOLD analysis project Ga0181537, IMG submission 119765) | Peatland microbial communities from MTU Mesocosm Facility, Houghton, MI, USA - PEATcosm2014_Bin23_10_metaG | ecosystem: Environmental > Terrestrial > Soil > Wetlands > Peat | place...
AAAAATGAAAGTGGCGGAGAGAGGGGGATTCGAACCCCCGATACGGCTTTTGACCGTATAACGGTTTAGCAAACCGTCGCCTTCAGCCACTCGGCCATCTCTCCACCGCGAACAGTGAAACCGCCCGCCGCCCCGCACTCAAGCAAATTTTCCATCACAATGCCAACTTTCAACTTTCAACTTTCAACTTTTAGCCTTTAGATTGTCGCAGTGCCGATTCTCGCTTACATTCTGACCGCGCTGGCGGCGTATCTGCTCGGCTCGATTCCGACCGGCTTTCTCGCGGCAAAGGTCAGGGGCATTGACATCCGTGCCGTCGGCAGCGGCAACATCGGCGCGACCAACGCCATGCGTGTTCTCGGCAAACCGACGGGAATGGCCGTGCTGCTCATGGACGCCCTGAAAGGTTGGATTGCTTGTATTCTAGGAGCGTATATTTGCGCCTATTTTGCTCCCACTTTTGCTGTTCTGAGTTCCAATACGGACGCTTCTACCGAGCTTTCTGTTCCGTTAGAACGTCTTGCAATCATTGCCGGCATTTGCGCCGTGCTGGGCCACAATTACACATGCTGGCTGAAGTTCAAAGGTGGCAAGGGCATCGCAACCACCGCCGGCGTTTATCTCGCGCTCGCGCCATGGGCGGTTCTGGTGGCGCTGATCGTTTTCATTCTCGCGGTCTTGTTGACGCGATACGTTTCGGTCGGCTCAATTTCGGCAGCGGCGGCGTTGCCAGCCACTGTTTGGATCATGTCGCCCGGCAATTTGCTTCTTGGCATCGTCACCACGGCACTCGGAGCATTGGCGATTTACAAACACAAGTCAAACATCCAGCGACTCATGGCAGGAACCGAAAACCGCCTCGGCAGAAAACCCCAAACATCGGAGACAAAGAAATGAACATCACCGTCCTCGGTGCCGGCGCATGGGGAACCGCGCTGGCCAAAGTGCTGCATGAAAACGGCAACGCCGTCACGCTCTGGGACATCGCCGCCGTCAGGCTCCAGGAAATCCAGGCCGGACGCAGCGAGCGTTATCTGCCCGGCGTAAAGCTGCCGACGGATTGGAAGACGGAGGCCGATTTTGAAAAAGCCGTTGGCGGTGCCGAATGTTGTGTGATGGCGATTCCGTCGCAATTCTTCCGGCAGGTCGCCGTGAAGCTGAAAGGGCATCCGGCAATTCTGGTGAGCGTCACCAAGGGGATCGAATTTGAAACCGGCGAGACGATGAGCCGTATTTTGCGCGAACACGCACCGGCGAATCGCGTTGCCGCGCTCTCCGGTCCGAGCTTTGCGCGCGAAGTCGCGCTCGGCATCCCGACCACGGTCGTCTGTGCTTGCGAAAGCGACGGCACGGCCAAGACCGTGCAGGGACTTTTTCACCGGCCGGAATTTCGCATCTACCGCAGCACGGATGTCCTCGGCGTCGAATACGGCGGCGCGTTGAAAAACATCATCGCCATCGGCGCGGGCGTGAGCGACGGCCTCGGCTACGGCGACAACACCAAGGCCGGCCTCGTCACCCGCGCGCTTTCGGAAATACGCCGGCTCGGCGTGGCGTGCGGCGCGCAGGCGAAAACTTTCGCCGGCTTGAGCGGCCTCGGCGATTTGATGCTGACCTGTTTCTCAAAGCAAAGCCGCAACCGGGATTTGGGCGAACGGCTCGGACGCGGCGAGACGATGGCGGCAATCCATGCGTCGCATCCGAAACTGGCCGAGGGTTATCCCACGGCGCGCTCGGCATACCGGCTGGCCCGCGAGAAAAACGTGCCCACACCGATTATTGACGAGGTTCACGCGATGCTTTACGAGAACAAGGAGCCGAAGAAAGCCGTGCGCGATTTGATTTCCAGAGCATTCAAGGCCGAAGATTAAAACCACGGATTACGCGGATTTCCGGATGAACAATTCTTCAATCCGCGTAATCCGCGGTTACGTCAGAGCGGTCTTGATCAATTTCAACAACCCCGCGTGTGATTCCACGGCCTTGAACTGGGGAAATTCCTGCTTCACTTTTTCCGGAGCGTGAATGAGGAAACCGACGTTCGCCTCCAGCAACATCGCCGTGTCGTTGTAGGAGTCGCCGGCGGAAATGACGTGGTAATTCAGGGACTTCAGCGCGACGACCGATTTCTGTTTCTGGTTGGGCTGGCGCAATTGATAACCGGCTATGCGGTCGTTCTCGACAATAAGCCGGTGACAGAACAGCGTCGGCCAGCCAAGCTGTTTCAGCAGCGGCTGCGCAAACTGTTCAAACGTGTCGGACAAAATGATGACCTGCACGAATGACCGCAGTTCATCGAGAAATCCCTTTGCGCCCGGCAGCGGTTGAAGCGTGCCGATGACATTCTGGATTTCCGACAACTTGACGCCGTGCCGGTCAAGAATCTCGATGCGGTAGCGCATGAGCTTGTCGTAATCAGGCTCGTCGCGCGTGGTGCGGCGCAGTTCCGGGATTTTGGTCTTCTCGGCGACGGCAATCCAGATTTCCGGCGTCAGCACGCCTTCCATGTCCAGGGTGACGATTGATTGTTTCACTGGCGGGAGTTTTGCAAAACCGCCTCACGGTGTCGAGCGGATCGCGTTAGCCGGAGAAGACATTTTGGCTTTGCCCAACGCTTCGTCTAGGCGTCCGCGCGCTTCGGGAAAATCCGGCTTGGCTGCGAGCGCAGCCTTGAAACAGTTCGCCGCGTCTCCAGGGTTGCCGTGCTGCAACTGGTAAACGCCAAAATCAAATTGCATCACCGGGTCGCGCGGCGCGAGTTGCGCGGCGGCGGCAAGATGATTCGAGGCTTCATCCGCCCTGCCCTGCTCCAGCAAAATCATTCCCAGGTTGAATTGTCCCAGTGGGAAATCTGGTTCCACGCGGACGGACTCGGCGTAGAATTTTGCGGCCTCATCCTTTTTGCCAATGTCTTCCAAGGCGGTGCCGAGGCAATTGTCGGCGGCGTAATTGTCGGTGGTAACCTCAACGGCATGCAAGAAAAGCGCGAGGCTGTTCCGCCAGTATTTGAGTTGAATCGAAGTGACGGCCAGGCAGCCGGCGAGCACGAGACTTCCGGTAAGGGCTGCGATTTTTTCCTTTTGAGGATGAGAATTCAGCAGGTCGTTCAATCCCCACACGACGAGGATGAACAGGCCGATGCCCGGCAGGTAAGTGTAGCGGTCGGCCATGGACTGCACGCCGGCTTGCACGAATCCGATGGCCGGCACCAGTGTCCCCAGAAACCAAAACCAGCCGACGATCAGATACGGAAACCGCTTCGCGCACAAAATGGCCAGAGCCGAACACATCGCCAGGAGCAATGCCGCAGCAATGACCCCGGCCACTGGCCAGTAATGCGGATAGGGATAAATCAGCGCGAGATCTGTTGGCCAGAACATTTTTGCAATGTATCGGACGTAGGACATCAAGGCGTTCGCCGCGCGAAAATGAAGGGGCAGCGAGTTGGTTGACCAGAGCGCGCCGTTTTGAACCAGGCGGGTGACAACACTTGATGCAATCGTAAGGGCGAAGAAGGGAATTTTCTCAAGCAGCAAGGGCACAACACTCCGCACTCCGCACTCTGCACTCCGCATTCGATCCAACGGCCAGAAATCCAGCAGCAGCAGGACAAACGGGAGCGTCACGACCATCGGTTTGGACATCAGGCCGCAGGCGAAAAAAAACAAGGCGAGGCAATAGTCGAGAGTCGGGGGTCGAGGGTCGAAGGCCGGATTGGTATTGCCTGCACTCGACGCTCGACGCCCGACGCTCGACTGTTTGCCCGCATAGCGCGCGTAAGCCAGCAGTGTCAGCATCCAGAAAAATGCGCTCAACACGTCCTTGCGCTCGGATGCCCACGCGACGGATTCGACGTGCAGCGGATGCCAGGCAAACAGCGCCGCGACGGACGCGCTCCGCCACAGCGCGCCGGTTAATTGATTCAACAAGATGAACAGCAGCAACGTGTTTGCCGTGTGAAAAAACAGGTTGGTCAAATGGTGGCCTGCGGAATTCAGGCCGAACAACTGGCAATCAGCCATGTGCGAAATCCAGGTGAGCGGATGCCAGTTGCTGGCCTCACTGCTTTGAAAGGCCCAAACGATGCCCGCCCACGTCAGCCCCGCCTTCACATGTGAATTGTTGGTGATGTAATCCGGGTCGTCGTAATTGACAAAACCGTTGCGGAGAACCGGCAGATAAACCAGCAGCGTCACCACGGCCAGCACAAGGCAGACAACCGTTGTGAGTCGTTTCCGGTTCCAATTGGCCGAGAACATGGCAGGTCAAAATTTTACCGGCCGGTGTTTCCGCTGCTTGAACCGGCGGCACTCTTTGTAACCGGCGGAATGGGCAAGCTGGACGGCTTCGGCAAAATTCATCCCGACTTCCTCCGGCGCATGGGCGTCCGAGCCAAACGTGATTGGCACGCCTTTCTCGAACGCGATCCGGAGGATTTCGAGGCTGGGATAAACTTCACGGCAATCCTTCCGCAACCCGGCGGTGTTAAGCTCTATGGCGCAATCTGATTTTTTGGCAGCAGCCAGAAACTTTTCGTAAAGCGGTGTGCAATCTTGCGTGGGGCGGTGGCCGAATTTCTTCGGTAAATCCGCGTGGCCGATGATCTCGAACAGCCCTGATTCCGCCGCCATCGCCAGCCGGTCGAAATAAGCGAACCAGACCTCGAAGGCGTCGCGGTTATTCCATTCGGACAGCTTGGCCGGGTTGTCAATGTCCCACGAATCGGAGACGTAATGAACCGAGCCGATGAAATAATCCCACGCATGGCGCGCGGCGAGGTCGCGAATCCATTCCTCGTGGCCGGGCAGATAATCCACTTCAAGTGCGATCCGGATGGTGAGCCGGGGAAAATCCTTCCGCGCCTTGCGGACTTTTTCGACATATTCATCCAGTTGAGCCAGATTCATCCGCCAGTTGTCGAAATTATCCTGTCGCATCGGCGAGTGATCGGAGAAACCAATCTCCTCCAGCCCGATGGCGGCGGCTTGTCTCGCATATTCAACCGGCTCGCCACTCGCATGGCGGCAGAGCGGCGTGTGCATGTGGTAATCGGCGGGCAACGACATGCGGCAAGTTTCAAGTTTCAAGCTTGAAGTTTCAAGTGTTGAATGGGGCCAGCAGCGGACGAAATCCCAGATGGAAAAGATTGAATCGTTTTGAAACTTTGTAAGTCCAACTAACGTCAATCACAATGTATGCTTAAGCCGCTCTCAAAGGATTGCTGGAATTACGAGACTGCGGCGCATCTGCTGAACCGCGCTGGATTTGGCGGAACGCCGGAGGAAATCGCCCGTTTGACCGGCCTCGGCCACGACGCGGCGCTCTCCTCGCTGCTTGATTACGAAAAAATTCCCGACCCCACGCCCGATCCGGCCTGGGCGGTGCCCGACCTCGGACGCGCGGAACGCATCAAGGCCATCCAGGGCATGGCGCCGGAAGCCAAACGCCAGGCGCAACAAGCCGAGCAACGCGCCCAAAACCAACACATCATCGAATTGCGCGGCTGGTGGCTCGACCGCATGGCCAGGGGACCGAGGCCGTTTCAGGAGAAGATGGTTTTGTTCTGGCACGGCCATTTTGCCACGAGTTTCGACAAGGTCCGTGACGCTTATTTCATGTGGCGGCAGAACGAGTTGTTCCGCCGGCTGGCGACGGATTACTGGCTGCGTCTCCTCACCGAGGCCGGCAAAGACCCGGCGATGCTCATCTGGCTCGACCAGGCGCAAAGCCGCAAGGAGCATCCAAACGAGAATTACGCCCGCGAAGTCATGGAACTCTTTTCCCTCGGCGAGGGGCATTACACGGAAACGGACGTCACCGAGGGAGCGCGGGCCTTGACCGGCTGGTCGCTGGACAGGCAGACGGAACAATTTATTTATCGTCCCTTTTTCCACGACAACGGCGACAAGACTTTTCTCGGCCTCACGGGGAATCTCGATGGCGACGACATGATGGCGCAAATCGTCCGGCAGCCGCAGTCCGCAGTCTTCATCACGGGCAAATTGTGGAATTTCTTCGCCGGCCAGCCTCCGTCGGATGACTTGAACAACGCCCTCGCCGAAGCTTTCATTGACAACGCAAGATGTTTCAAACCATTCCTCCGCGTCATGTTCAGTAGTAAGGAATTTTACAGTGATGCCATCGTCCGCAATCAGGTCAAAAGCCCGGTCCAATGGCTTGTCGGCACCACCCGGATGCTGCAATGCGACCTCCCGCCCGCGTTCATCTGCGGCGCCATCACACGCAGCCTCGGACAGGATTTGTTCGCGCCGCCGAACGTCAAGGGCTGGGACGGCGGCATCACCTGGATCACGACGAACACCTTGCTGGAGCGTTACAACGACGCCGCCACACTGGTGCAGGGAACGACCCAGCAGCTTTCCGCGTCGGACTTTGCGCTCCGGCCAAACGGTGCGGGCGGCTTGGCCCAGGAAAAGGCGGCCCAGCGCGTCCACATCGGAGGCGTGGATTTGGAAAAGATTCTGGCGCCCGACGAGCGCGCCGACAAGGACAGGCTCGTTGCCGCGTTGCAGCATCGCCTGCTGCAATCCACCCTTTCCAACAAACAGGACGAGGCACTGCGCGGTTTTCTCGATTCTCGCGCCACGCTGAACGACGCGGACATCCGCAACGTCATCCGCCTTGTCATGGCCACACCCGAGTATCAAGTCACATGAAAACAATTCGTCCTCCTCATCGTCCTCGTCCTCGTAATCGAATTCGAAGATTCTTCGAGGACGAGGGCGAGAAGGATTAAAAATTATGAAAAATAAAATAACCCTTCAGACCCGCCGCGAGTTCCTCCGCGCCACCGTCCTCGGCAGCGCCCTCTCGTGGACCGTCCCGACATTCCTTGCTGACACGTTCATGGCTCTGCACGGCGCGGCGGCGGATTCGGCCACGCAAATTGTCACCGGCAAGGACGCCACCATCCTTGTGGTTCTCCAGATGGCAGGCGGCAACGACGGCCTCAACACCGTTGTTCCCTACTCGAACGATTTCTATCACAACGCGCGTCCCCGCATCGGCCAGACGGCGGACACGGTTTTGAAGCTGAACAGCGACATCGGTTTCCACGGTGCCATGACCGGGTTCAAAAACCTTTACGATTCCGGCAACCTTGCCGTCGTCCAAGGCGTCGGCTATCCGAACCCGAACCGTTCCCACTTCCGCTCCACCGAAATCTGGCAGACCGCCAGCGATTCGGATGTGATTGAGAAATACGGCTGGCTTGGCCGCTATTTTGACAACGCCTGCGCCGGCGCGGACCCGACCGTCGGCGTCGTCGTGGGCCGGCAATTGCCCGAATCCTTTTTTGCCAGGACGCCGACGGGCATCTGCTTCGATAATCCGCAGAACTACCGCTTCATGTCACCCGAACATCCCCAACCCGGCCAGACCGACATGGCCGAGGTGGCTTATGAAAAGTTGAACGAGACCGACATGGCCGGAGCCGACGACAATTCCGGCGCCAGCATCGGCTCGCTCGCTGCCGGAATGCCCATGCAAGGTGGCAAGGCGGTGGACTTCATCGAACGCACCGCCCTGGACGCGCAGCTTTCCAGCGACGAAGTCCGCGACATTGCCGCCCGCGTCCAGAACCAGGCCGTCTATCCCAATTCAGCCTTCGCCAATTCCCTCAAGCTCGTCGCCAAGCTCATCGGCGGCGGCCTGCCCACCCGCATTTATTACGTCTCCCAAGGCGGCTACGACACCCACACCAACCAGATTGCCACCCAACAACGCCTCCTCGCCGACCTCGGCGATTCCCTCAAGGCCTTTGTGGACGACATGAATGCGCAGGGCAACATGCAGCGCGTGCTCGTGATGACCTTCAGCGAATTTGGCCGGCGCGTGAGTGAGAACGCCAACGGCGGCACCGACCACGGCGCGGCCGCGCCGATGTTCATCGTCGGCAACAAGGTGAAAGCCGGATTGCTTGGCCGGTATCCCAGCCTCGCCCCGCAGGATTTGTTCGAGGGCGACATCAAATACAACGTGGACTTCCGCCAGGTCTATGCCGGTGTCTTGGAAAGCTGGCTCAAGACGAAGAGCGCGCCCATTTTGGGCAAACAATTCGAGCCGCTACATGTGGTTTGAAATCGACGGACCTCTTCGCAGCGGCAGAGAAACGATGCCGAATTAATAATCCAACATCTACAACGCCAAGCATTAACACTACGACGAGGCTTCAAATGACCCGCCGTGGAGCACTTGCACAGCCTGATTCATCATCTTGAAGGGCTGAACCGTTGCTTCAAGCCGCGATCGGTTTAGGCGGCGCGGTGCTTTTGCGTTCGATGAGTTCGGCGGTGAGGCGCTGGGGTTGCACGGGCTGGCCGCGCAGCAGGGTCATCATCGCCTCCACGGCAGCGATGCCGAGGCGGAACTTGGGCTGTCGCACGGTGGTCAACGGCACGCGAAAGTATTCCGCCGTCAGGATGTTGCCGAAACCGGCGACGGAAATGTCGTCTGGAATGTTCAATCCCTGCGCGATAAGGGTTTCCGCGCAGCCCACGGCGACGAGGTCGGTGACGGCCTGGACTGCCGTGGCATGGCAGTTTTCATTCAGCATTTGCAACGCGGCCTTGGTGCCGTCCTCGATGGTGCTGCCGGCTTGAAAGACGAGTTTGTCGTCCAGTTCCAGGTTCGCCTCGCGCAGGGCGCGGCGGTAGCCCTCGAAACGGTCGTGCGCCCACGGCGCCACCGGCGGGCCGGTCAGATAGGCAATGCGTTTGTGGCCGAGTTTGATGAGGTGCTGGGTGACGTTGTAACTGGCAACGAGTTCCTCGGTCTCGATACTGACGAAATTCTTGCAAAAGGGCGCGGGCGGGCCGAGCAAAACGACAGGGGTCTGGCGTCCGAGCAATTCCTGATAAACTCTCGACTCGGCTTCAAAACGATAAACCGGCGAGATGAAAAGCCCGTCCACGCGGCGGGAGACGAGGCGGCGGATGCCATGCTCCTCGCGGGCGGGGAGGTTGTGGGTGTGGACGAGCAGGACGTCGTAACCGAGTTCGTGGGCGCGGTCCTCGATGGCAAAAACGATGCGGGCGAAAATGGGGTTGGTAATGGAGGGGATGACCAGACCGAAGATCCGGGAGTTCTGGCTGCGCAACCCCTGGGCAAAGGAATTGGGGACGTAACCCATCTGCACGGCGAGCGCCTTGATGCGCGCCTTGGTCGCGACGGAAACGTCCGGGGCGTCCCGTAGAGCCTTCGAGACGGTCATCACGGCCACACCGGCGTGCCGTGCAATGTCCTTGAGCCGAACCATGGTCAGAAGGCAGAATGAAGAATGAAGAATGAAGAATGAAAAGTTGCGACAGCGACGCCCCCCGCCGATGCGGATGTTGATTTATTCTTCATTCTGCATTCTCCATTCTTCATTTCAGAGATAGGTTCCTCGCCAGTGGAGTTTGCGGCGCAGGGCTTCGAGAAACGAACTGTGCGCGAGATTCATCAAGCGGATGGCGCTGTGGCTCCGGCGGATGGTGATTTCATCCCCGGCGTCCAGGTCGGCAACCACCTCGCCGTCGGCGCTCAAGATGGTCGCGGGCTGCGGCGTGACGGCTTTCACGCGGAGCGTCGAGGACAGCGGCAAAATGATGGAACGATTTGAGAGCGCGTGGGGACAGATGGGCGTCAGGACAAAAACATCCGCCGTGGGCAGAACGACCGCGCCGCCGGCGGCCAGCGAATACGCCGTGGAACCGGTCGGGGAACTGATGATCAACCCGTCGCAACGGTAGCGCGTGACAAGTTCGCCGTCCACGCTCACGTCCAGGGTGATCAGGCGCGAGACAGCGCCGCGGCTGACGACGATGTCGTTGAGGGCGGTGGCACGGATGGATTTGCCCTGGCAGACACCGCCGGCCTCGATGAGGTCGCGTGACTCGAATTTGAATTCGCCGCGCCAGATGTGATTCAGCGCACGCGGCAATTCATCACTGGGCACGGCGGTAAGAAAACCCAGACCGCCGAGATTGATGCCAAGCATCGGCGTGGAGGAACCGGCGACGTCGCGGGCAACGCGCAACATAGTGCCGTCGCCGCCGAAAACGAGGAGCAAGTCCACTTCGCGGGCGAGCGTGGCGGCATCCGGGGCGGTGACGGACTTGAGTCTGGCAACCCGGGCGGTTTGCTCCTCGCAAATGATCCGGCGCCCGGCGCGCTGGATGAGGCGCGAGGCCTTGCGGACGTTGTCGGCGCAACCGGCCTTGTCCAGATTGCCGATGAGACCTACACGTTTGATTTTGTCAGCGAGCTTTTTCAATCAGCACACGTCTTTTTCAATCAATACCAGAAATTCTTTGTTCCCGGCGGGGCCGAGCAAGGGGGATTCAACCACATCGCGCCACTGAAGGCCAGCCTGCGTGCTCACAAAATCGCGGAGTTCGTGGATGACACGGTCATGGATGACGGCATCGGTGATGACCCCCCTGCCCTTGTCGGCCTCGGCCTTGCCCGCCTCGAATTGCGGCTTGATGAGGGCGACGATTTTGCCGGTGGCCTTCAGCAATGGCACCGCGGCGGGAAGGATTTTCCGCAGCGATATGAACGAACAGTCAATCACGGCGATGTCGGCGGGCGCGAAGGGATGGGGAAATTGCACGGCAGTCAGATGGCGCGCGTTGGTCTTTTCCATGACGACGACGCGCTTGTCCTGGCGGAGTTTCCACGCGAGCTGGCCCCGGCCGACGTCCACGGAGAACACCTTCGCCACTCCCCGCTGGAGCAGGCAGTCGGTGAACCCGCCGGTGGAGGCGCCGAGGTCGAGCGCCGTCACGCCATTCACGTCGAGGTGAAAATGTTCGAGCGCGTGTTCCAGCTTGTGCCCGCCGCGGCTGACGTATTTTTCTCCGGCGTCGAGCGTGAGGGCGTCGTCTGATTTGACTGAATCGCTGGGTTTGCGGGCGGGCTGGCCGTTGACCCGAACCCGTCCGGCGAGGATGGAGCGTTTGGCCTTCTCGCGGCTTTCACAAAGGCCGCGTTCCACCAGCATTTGGTCGAGGCGAATCATGGATGGCTCCGCGCCAGTCAGCGGGCGTCCGAAGCTCAGAGCGTGGACACGCGGCCTTGGACTTCACGGTAACTTTGGAGGAACAGGGTGTTTTCGGCGACGGCCTTCTCGATCAATTGCTTGAGCATGAACATCTCCGAGCTGTTGATGACGGCATGGACGCTCTGCTGGAAGGCCTCCATCGGCGCGAAGGTCTGAAAGGAATTGCCCAGCAGGATGATGGTGGCATGGCGGCGCAGGCCCATGGGCATGGTTTGAAGCGCCTTCAAGGTGGAGTTTTCATCCAGGTTGTTCGCGCCGAACAATTCCTCCACCACGACGACCTGATAACGCACCTGGCTGAAGCGCACCAGAAAATCGCTGTGCGTGGCGGCGGTATGGACCTTGTAATTAAGCCCCCTCAGCGCGACCTTCACCGCGTCGAGCCAGTCCGGCGTGGAAAAGGCGATCAACGCGGGCTTGTCTCCCGCGGTGACAAATTGGGTTTCAAAGCTGCCAGCCATGTTCTATTTGAGTTTGAACGAGGAAATTTCCTCGCCTGATTTGGACGGTGGATTTTTCATCTTCAACGAGCCGAGGGTCGTTGTAATTTCACCGCGCTCTTTCTTGATAATGTCAATGGCGCGGGAGACAACGCCGCGCTTGGTGCAATAAAGCAGGGCGGTTTCCTCGGTGATGATGCCCTGCTCGAAAGCCTCGATGCAGGCATGGTCGAAATTGCGCCAGCCGAAGGGGTAGTTCGCCTCGATGATTTCGTAGAAGGTCTTGCCCTCGCTTTCACCCAGGCGGATGGTCTCCTCCGTGCGGATGTTGTGCCCCATGATTTCAAACAGCGCGTGGCGGGCGCCGCCAATCTTTGGGGTCAGTCGCTGGCTGACAATCCAGCGCAGCGAATCCGCCATGCGGATGCGGATTTGCTCCTGCTCCTCCGCCTCGAACATGCCGAGGATGCGGTTGACGGTTTCGCCGGCGTTGATGGTGTGCAGCGTGCTCAAGACCAGATGACCGGTCTCCGCCGCGCTCAAGGCGATTTTCACCGTGTCACGGTCGCGCATTTCGCCGACAAGTATGACCTTGGGCGCCTGGCGCAGCGCGGCGCGCAGGCCATTGGCGAACGAATCGAAATCCACACCGAGTTCGCGCTGGTTGAACGTCGCCTTCATGTGAGGATGAAGGTATTCGACCGGATCCTCCAGCGTGACAATGTGGACGGGCTTGGCCTTGTTGATTTCGTGGAGTATGGCGGCCAAGGTGGTGGATTTTCCTGAACCGGTCGCGCCGGTCACCAGCACCAGGCCGGTCTGTTCCTTCGGGACCTCCCGGAGGATCTCAGGCATTTTCAATTTTTCAAACGTCGGAATTATGGCGTTCAACTGGCGGCACACGATGGAATAATTGCCTCGCTGTGAGAAAATATTGACGCGGAAGCGGGCTTTTTCCGAAAGCGCATACGCCGCATCGCACGAGCCGTGGCGCAACAGGCTTTCGAGGTGCGGCACATTGTCGCCAATGAGATTGAGCGCAATCATCTCGGTCTGGAACGGCGTGAGCCTCGTGATCGACGGATCAAAATCAACCGGCTTGAGTTCGCCATAGGTTTCAACCTGCAGGGGGCGATCCACGGTGAACAGCAAGTCAGAGACTTCCGCCTGCGCGGCGTGCATTGTGGTCAGAATCTGATCCAACTCGAGTCGTCGCATAGATCAAGCGTCGTCTTCTTCCGGCGGATGCGCCAGGAAGCTGCGGAATTTCTTCCGGTCAAGCGCCTTGTCGTAGGCGTCCTCCGGCGCAATGCGCTTCATCCGCAGATGCTCCATGATGTGGTCGTCCAGCGGCTGGTTGCCGATCTTCTTGCCGACCTGGATCATGCCCGGAATCTGGTGCGTCTTGTTTTCGCGGACCAGGTTGGAGATGGCCGTGGTGAAAACCAGAATCTCAAACGCCGCCACCCGGCCTTTCTTGTCGGTGCGCTTGAACAGGGTCTGCGCCACGATGCCCTTCAGGGATTCGGAAAGGGTCTGGCGGATTTTGTTCTGCTGATCCGCCGGGAAAACGTCAATGATGCGGTCCACCGTCTTGGCCGCGCTCTGCGTATGCAGCGTGCCGAACACCAAATGGCCGGTGCTGGCGGCGGTCAGCGCAAGTTCGATGGTTTCCAAGTCGCGCATTTCGCCGATGAGGATGATATCCGGGTCTTCGCGCAACGCGCCGCGCAGCGCTGCGGAGAATGACTTGGTATGCACGCCCACTTCGCGGTGGTTCACGAGGCAGTTCTTGCTCTCATGCACAAATTCAATCGGGTCTTCCACCGTGATGATGTGGTCTTTGCGGTTCTTATTGCAATAATCCACCATGGCCGCGAGCGTCGTGGATTTGCCGGAGCCGGTCGGTCCGGTGACGACAATCAACCCGCGGTTGAGCATGCAGAACTTCTTAAGCACGGCGGGCAGCGGCGCGTCGAACTTTTCAAAATCCTCGAAGGACAGCACGCGGGTGGGAATCTGCCGGAACACGGCGGCCACGCCGCTCTTCTGGTTGAAAAAATTGACGCGGAAACGCGAGATGTTGGCGATTTCATAGCCGAAGTCCACGTCGCCGGTTTCCTCGAACTGTTTGACTTTGTATTCCGGCGTGATTTCGTAGAGCATTGTCTTGAGCGCGTCGCTTTCCAACGGCGGATAATCCACGCGCATCAGTTCGCCGTTGATGCGCAGAATCGGCGGGTTGCCGGAGGACATGTGCAAGTCGGACGCCTTCTGCTCAAACATCAGATTGAAAAATGCATCAATTTTGGCCATAAATCCTCGTTCGCGTGCATCTTAACCGAAGCGGCACGGAATGCAAGACATGAATTCACTCGCCGAAATCATCCGGGCCGAAGCCACGCAGCGCGGCGTCCTGCCTTTTGCGCGCTTCATGGAACTGGCGCTTTACCATCCTGAATTTGGCTATTACGAAACGCAAAAGCACAGCCCCGGCCGCCGCGGCGATTTTTACACCAGCGTCAGCACCGGCGAACTGTTCGGCCAGCTCCTCGCCTGCCAATTCTCCAAATGGCTCGAAGCAGAAGCCGGAAGCCGGAAGCCGGAAGTCAGAATTGTCGAAGCGGGCGCGCACGACGGCAAACTGGCCGGGGATATTTTGAGATGGCTTCAATTGGAGCGTCCAAATCTTTTTGATCACATTGAATACGGCATCGTTGAGCCTTCGACACGACGGCGGGCTTGGCAGCGCGAAACCCTAAAAATGTTTGCGCCCCGGGTCCGCTGGTTTTCTGATTTTCAAGAACTGGCAAGGCAAGCCGCCACCAAGCCGGCCATTCCGCACTCCGAATTCCGCGCTCCGAATTTGTCTGGCATCATTTTCAGCAACGAACTCCTTGACGCCTTCCCTGTCCACCGCTTCGGCTGGGACGCTGAAAACAAGAAATGGTTCGAGTGGGGCGTGGCCGTTGCTCGAGATGCACTGATCTGGGCGAGAATTGAGAAGTCAGAAAGAGATTTGCCATCTTCCATCTTTCATCTTCCATCTTCGCTTTTGAACGTCCTGCCCGACGGCTACACCATCGAAACTTCGCCCGCCGCCGAAAGCTGGTGGCGCGAAGCCGCCGGCGTCCTGGCGCGCGGCAAACTGCTGGCCATTGATTACGGCCTCACCGGCGACGAAATGTTTTCGCCAGCGCGCCCGCGCGGCACACTTCGCGCCTATTCCCGGCATCACGCCAACGACGACCTTTTGGCAAATCCAGGCGATCAAGACCTCACCGCCCACGTCAATTTTTCCGCAATTCGAAACGCGGGAGAAAACGCCGGGCTGACGACGGAATTTTTTGGCAGCCAGACGAAATTCCTGGTGGAAATTCTGGCCATGGCCGAAAAAAACAACTCTCCTGCCAAATGGAGCGCGAATCAGAAGCGCCAGTTTCAAACACTGACCCACCCGGAGCATCTGGGCCGCGCCTTCCGCGTGCTGGTTCAGTCGCGCCGAAGTTCGTAATTCAGAATCGAAAGGCAATAAATCGCCGCCGTCTCGACGCGCAGAACCAGTTTGCCGAGCGAAACCGGTTGCGCGCCGGAATTCTGAATGGACTTCAATTCCTCAAGGGAAAAATCACCTTCCGGCCCGATCCAAACGGCGGCGCTTTGCGGGCGGCGTCCGTGTTTGGTTTGAAATTCCTCAAAACATTCGCGTGGATGGCGGCGTTCGGCCTGCAACGAGCCGACGAGCGACAATTCAAGCCTTTCCGGGCGCGCGAGGAATTGCTCAATCGTCACCGGCTCTTCGATTTTAGGCAGCCAGCGCGCGCCGCACTGTTTGATGGCTTCAATCGCCACCTGCCGCCACTTGTCGCGTTTATCCGCGGCGGCTTCGGCATCGAGGTGCGTTGCGACGCGCTCCGTCAGCAGCGGCACGATGCGGCTCGCGCCCAGTTCGACGGATTTTTGGATGACGTCCTCGATGATTTTCCCCTTTGGCACAGCCACGAGCAATGTGATGGAGCAAGGCGGGGAAGGCGTGAAATTTTTCAGCGACACGGAAAGCGTAACGGCATCGCGCGAGCAATTTTCAACCGTGCAGAGGAATTCATTGCCGATGCCGTCCAGAACGGCGACCAACTCGCCGTATTTCACCCGCAAGACGCGCAGCGCGTGGTGCGCCTCGCGCCCATCCAGCCGCAGTGCGGCTCCAGCGCAATGTTCCGGCGGCAGATAAAAGCGGTGCATGAATTTTTACCGGAACAAGTTCCGGGCTTTTTCAAAAAAGCTCTTGCTGATGGGGTTGACATCTTCGTCACAAAGTTCGGCGAACTCCTGGAGTTTGGAGGCTTGTTCAGCCGTCAGGCGTGTCGGAACCTCGACCTGGATGCACACGTGCAAATCGCCGTGGCCATGGCCCTGTAGATTTTTCACGCCCTTGCCTTTGACGCGGAACGTCGAATGCGACTGCGTGCCGGCGGGAATTTTGATCACCGCCCCGCCCTCGAGCGTCGGCACTTCGATTTCAGCGCCGAGCGCGGCCTGGACAAAGCTCACCGGCACTTCGCAAAGCAGATCGTCGCCGTCGCGCTGGAATATCTCATGCGCCTTGAGGTGCAGCATCACGTAAAGATCGCCCGGCGGCCCGCCGCGAAGCCCGGCTTCGCCATTGCCGGACGAGCGCAAGCGCGAGCCGCCGTCCACACCGGCCGGAATCCGCAATTTGATTTTTGAGCTGCGTTCGCGCCGTCCCTCGCCGTGGCACGATTTGCACGGCCGTTCGAGAATGCGGCCGGCGCCCTTGCAGTTGGGGCAGGTTTGCGCGATGCTGAAGATGCCGCGCGACATCAGCACCTGTCCGCGTCCGCCGCAGGTCGAGCACGTCCGCATCTTCGAGCCTTGTTCCCCGCCGGAACCATTGCAGGCCTCGCATTTGTCGAGCTTGGAGACGGAGATTTCCTTTTCGCAGCCGAGCGCGGCTTCTTCGAGCGTGATTTCCAGATCGTAACGCAAATCATCGCCGCGCTGCGGGGCCGACGGGTCGTGGCCGCCGCCGAAGATGCTTTCAAAAATGTTTCCGCCGCCAGCGCCGAAAACTTCGCGGAAAATGTCGAACGGATCGTGGAAATTGCCGGCGCCGCCGAAACCACCGCGCCCGGCGCGCTGGCGCGGGTCGAACGCGGCGTGGCCGTATTGGTCGTAGGCGGCGCGTTTCTGCGGGTCGCTCAACGCCTCATAAGCCTCGCCGAGTTCCTTGAATTTTTCCTCGGCCTGCTTGTCGCCCGGATTCTTGTCCGGATGGTATTTGACGGCCAGCTTGCGGTAGGCCTTCCTGATTTCCTCGGCGTCGGCGTCGCGGTTCACGCCGAGGATTTCATAATAGTCGCGTTTGGCCATTGATAATTTTGAGTTGCAAATCCCGAATTACGGATTGGCTGCGGGCTTCTTGGCGACCATCACAGTGGCCGGGCGCAACAACCGTTCGCGCAGCTTGTAGCCCTTGCGCAACTGTTGGGTGACGTGCCCTTCAGGTGTCTCGGAGGTTTCCTGCTGGGAGACGGCCTCGTGCAGCGCAGGATCAAACGGTTTGCCGGCGGCGTCAATTTCCTCAAGGCCGGTCTCGGCCAATACCGTTTTTAATTGCTGCTGGATCATGGCGACGCCGGCCTGCAACGAGGCAAGTTTGTCGCCTTGCACGGTTTGCGCGGCAGCCTGCGCCATTTCTATATGGTCGAGCACGGGCAGCAGTTTTTGAATCAGGGTGGCGGTGGTGGATTGCGCGGTCTCGATGCGTTCGCGCGCGGCGCGTTTTTTGAAATTCTCGAAGTCAGCGGTCGTGCGCAGCAGCCGGTCCCAATTTTCGTCGGCCCGCTCCGCCCGCGCCTTAAGTTCCTCGATTTGGTCCGGGGTCGGCGCGACCACCGCGACCGGCTCGGCGGCGGGCCCGGCTTTTTCGTTTTTATTGGTGTTCGACTCGGCTTTTTTCATGTTGTCCTGTCAGCGCAAATCAGCGCGGGCGTCAAGCTAGACGATTTTTCGGCGACCGGCAACCCGGATGAACCGGCGATAGCGTCCTAATCATAATCGTCATCGTCATCGTAATCTTAATCTGCCCATCCACCGATTACGATTAAGAACAAGATTAAGATTAGGACAGCATTGAATCCACGGGTTACTTCGGCGGAACGATTTTTTGGAATTCCGGCAGGCTGCGCAAGGCGTCGAATCGCGTGTCGGAGCGGTTGGTGGAGGCGAGGTCGCTGGCATTGGGGTTGGCCTGAAGGCGTTTAGCGTTCAAATTCATGGCGGTGCGCAAATTGTCGAGCGCCTCGCTGCTTTTTCCCTGCACAGCCTTGATCGCGGCGAGGTCATAATAAGCTTCCGGCTGGATTGGTTCGGGCGCGAGGGGGACGAGTTTTTGGAGCGCGGCCTCGAGTTTGTCCAGGTAGCCGTAGCCCAATTTGCTGTAAAGCTGGGCGAGGGAGGCGATTTCGTTGTAGGAAATCGCCGGATTGTTGAGTGCCTGATCGAACAAGGCGATGGCGTCGTTGGTTCGTTGCATTTGCAGATAGGCGCCGCCGAGGACCAGCAGGTTTTGGACGTTGGTGGGATGCGCGCGCGCCTCGTTTTCCATTTGTTGCAACTGGGTGCTCGCCTGGGCGTTACTGGTGGTTTGCTCCGCGATCTGCTGCTTGATTTGATTAATCTGGTCAATCAAGCCGGTGATCTGGCCGTTGTAAGGGTCGAGCTTCTGGCAGGTTTTGGCGACAATGAGAGCGTCGTCAAATCGCTGGAACTGAAACAGGAAATTGGCATACCGAACGACCGCCTCGGGGCTGTAAGGACAGAACGCAAACGATTGTTTGAAGGCGAAGTCGCACTCGCGTTCCAACTGTTCAACTTCCGCGTCGCTCTTCGGGCGGTAAGGCAGGTATTGCGGGTCGGGCGGCGGACTCGGATACAGCAGGTGGAGCCGCCAGGCATACACGCCCGCCTGCGAACTGCGCAGTTTGGAGAACGCCTTCTGCGCGTCGTCGTCGCGGATGAATTTCCGGTCGCCCGTGAATCCGCTGTAATCGTTGCGGAGATAGACTTTTTCCACCCAGTCGGCGATTTGCTGGACGCTGGTGTCGTAGGTGATCCAGTTGCCGATCAATCGCTCGGAGTATTTGCTCCAAAACGCATGATCCCTCTTATAGACGTCATCGGGCAGCGCCGTGATGGGATCGCGGTTGATCTTCATGATGATGCCGAACGGCGTCTCGTAGGGATACATCCATTCCAGCGGAAAACTTTCCTCGACGTAAAATGCGTTGGTCGGGTTGTGGTCGAAAATCACCCGGCACAGCAGCCCATTAATCATCATCACGGCGACCTGTCCGGAGACCGAAACCCTGCCGCTCGCCGGATCCACCTGCACGTCTTCGCCCGGCTGAATCCGACCCTCCATCTGGCGTTGCTGAACGTCCAGGGTGTAATCGTGAAAGCTCTTTTCCGAATCCTCCGGCGACGGAATGTAAATTTCCTTCGGCGGATAGACGCCCTGGGCACGGCGCCGGTCTTCGACATGTTTGCCAAACTGGGTCAGTGGCACGTCAAGAATGCTGTATGCGGCCTTGGAAATGCCATCAACGAATCCCTCAGCACGCCGGAAAAGAACCTGGAAAAAAATGACGCCGAATATGACGACCCAGACGGAGCCGATGATTATTGCGGTGCGATTTCGCCTTGGATTGACCCGAACGAAATCCATTACAATCCACAACGCGCAAAGACCCAGCGCCGGAAAGAAAAACGCCCACCAGTATAGCGCCAAAAAGTCCCTGAAAAAGGGCGGGTCAAATTGCGCGCTTCGAAAGTATTGAGCGCGGAGGTAATCCAGATAAGTGCCGTCCGCCAGCGCATTTTGCGTGATGAGATAAACGTCGCGCCGGTCGAAATTCGGATCCATCTTCTTGTCCTTTGGCGGGACAAAGCTTTCGCAGAAAATCATGTAGGTCGGGCAGAAGCGACCGGGGTCGGTGCCACCGAACAGGATGGTGTTACGGTCCATCTCCGGATAAACCAGGTTCCCGTTCGGGCCTTTCATCATTTGTTCGCGCAGCTTGGCGTCGTAGCTGAATTTCCCGTCCGGCCCGACAAACGGCGGCGTGAACATGTCATGCCCAAACCAGTAGCCGAACCAATGGTTGCGCTCCTCGCCCTTCGCCCAGTGAGTCAGTCCGGAATAGACCGGCATGACGCTGATCAGGCACAACGTAATCAGCACCGGGGCGCGATTGCGGTAAATCACCAGACCGCCGATGAAGGCGACGACAATCCCCAGATTCAGCAACGCACCCCAGACGGGAAGACTGTATTGGTGCGCGACGAAAATGCGCGGCAACGCTTGAACCACTTGCTGCAGTCCCAGCCGGTCTTCCCCGGAAAAGGCGAAATACATGGACAATCCCACAAAGAGCAGCGCCGCGCCGCCGAACATCCAGCCCAGAAAGCTATCATCCGGCGAGGACTTGGAATTCTTGATAAACCAGTGCGCGGCCATGGCGGCCAGGACAAAAGCCGCGACCATGCTCAGAAAAAGGAAAAGGGTGTATTGATAAGTCATCAAACCAACACCGCCGTAAAACGTGGTGCCGACGCCGTCATAGAGCACAACGAGGGCGGGCAGCAGCGTGATCGCCCCCAGCATGAGGCCGGCAAACCGGAAACTGCGGTAATGTGTGGCCATGTAAGCCGAAAGCAATGCCAGCCCGTAACCTATCATAATGGCAACCAGCGCGTGCGAGGCGGTGAAGAACACCTTGTTTTCCTCCGCCGACTGCCGGTCCGGCGTCGTGTTCATCACAACGGTCAATAAAATTCCGACGCAGATATAAATCGCCGCCAGACAGACAATCCACGCGCGTTCGCGCTTTTGCATTTTGAGGATGAACAAAAACGGCATGAGCGCGAGGAACAGGTTGCCCCAACTGAATGAGTTGGCCAGGCCGCTGACGAGCATGCCCAGTTGCATGAGGAACCGCACCTTCTCGTGAAGAATGTCCGTGGGATGCGCCTGTTCATACTGGCCGCGCGTCAGGGCGTGAAAAAATCCCTCCACCGTGCGGGGATAACCCCATTGCATCGGGGGATCCGTCATGCCCGAAAGCGGCTCATAAAAATAAAACGCTACGCCGATAAACCAAAAAACAAGGGCCAGAATCACCACTTTTGTCTCCGTGCCCAGTGCCTTGGTTTTGGCGGTCAACCAGACGCAGGCAGCGATGGAACCGATGCCGACCACGTGGAAAATTGCGATGAACACCGGATCAAGACCCGCGAGAGCCGGCAATTTGCCGGAGTTCATACCAAACACCCCCAGCACATAGATGACGCCGTTCCAGAAAAAGAAATCACGCCCAAGGCGCGGCACCGTCATGGCCACGGCAACTTCTATTCCCATCGCCGCCACAAGCATGGTCTGGTGAATCGTGATGCACAGGCCGAAGAAGAACATCGCGATGTAGAGATAACGCCGCTGGTGCGGCGCGTATATCCACCGCATCAGGCACACCGCCACGACCATCAGCCACGGCACGTCGAAAAGCGAGATCCGGTTGATGGCCACCGATTCCTTCCACATGAAATTGTCGAAGCCCAGCAGCAATCCCGCCGTGATGCCGCAAACAACGCAGATGGCGCCCTCCCATTTGCGGTTCATGTCCTTCAATTCCTCGATGCCCTCGATGAGCATGCTGCTCCCGCGCGAAACCATCAGCCCCACCAGCCCGCACGCCATCGCCGCCGCGAACGACTCGCCCACCTCCACGCGCCACGTCACGCTGCCCATCGGCAAGATGGCGGTCCAAAACCACGAGTATATGGACCAGAATGGATAACCCGGCGGATGCGGGATGCCCGCGTAGAACGACGCCGTGCAAAGCTCGCCGGAGTCTTCCAGCGTCAAGTCCGGCGCCAGGGTGATCAGGTAGGCCGCCCATACCGCCGCGAAACTGACAATCAACACCAGCCAGTCAATTCTGCGGAACAGCGGTGGAAGTTTTACAGGCGCGGGCACTGGCGCAGCCGCCGACTTGGCTGCTGGCTTGGCCGGCGGCGATTTCCCTTTATTCGGTTTCGGTTTTTCCATCGGGTGCTAATCTGTTTTCTTGCGGATTGGCGTAAAACTTAAAGTAGAACCCGAACCACTGTGGTTGGTCAAATCAAAAGTGAAGACGGACAAATTGTTTTGCTCGGACTGGTGGCTGGTCGCATACACCGCGTAATCTTGGTTGCTCAACATCGCCATGTCGAATGGCTGCCGGTGGCCGGCGGCGGGCACGGCGTTTTCGGCATTCAAAACCAGCATCGTCAGCAGCGCGCAGGCCGTGGCCGGCGTGAGCCAGCCCGCCACCCGGATCATCCGCGGCAAACTCGCCGCCCGGGCCAGCAGCAGCCGCCACCTAAGCGTCGCCGACGCCCGGCGCGGTCGCCAGGAACGCAGCCGCGTCTCCAGTGATTTCATTTCGTTCTCGTCCATAAACAATTCCTTCCAGTCGGTGTTTGATTTTCTGCAAACCGTAGCGGTAACGGCCCGCCGCCGTGTTCGGCGAAATGCCCAGCAGCCCGCCGATTTCCTCGAACGTGAACCGGTGCCAGATTTTCAGCACAATCGCCTCGCGCTGCTCCACCGGCAGTTCGGCCAGACAGTTCATCGCCGCGCGTTCCGCCTCGGTTTCCCCCGGCGACTTCTCGAACCAGCGCAGCGACTCCAACTCCCGCGTCAGCCGCCGCCACAACGTGCGGCGATGATTCAGCGCCCGGTTCCGGAAACTGCGCACGCAATAATGCTCCGGTTCCAGCGGGCGCTGCGGCAGCTTCAACAAAACCAGAAACGTTTCCTGCAAAACATCCTCCGCCTCGCCGTGCGTCAAGCCCAGCGCGCGGCCGTAAAGAACCAATTCCGCCGCCTTCGCCTCATACAGCGCCTCGCACCAGCCAGATTGTTCGCGATTGGTCACGGTTTCAATGGATAGACACCCCAACCGGCGAATTTGTATAAAAATTATTCAACCGCGAGAGAGAACGGTGTCGTGTATCCAACCGACGCCAGCGGGCGTCCCGCCAACGCCAGCGTTCGTCCGGCCAACGCTGGCGTTATTTCCACCAACGCCAGCGGAAATGGCTGGAAAGCAGGCATTTAGCCCGGAAACTGACGAACGGGGGCAAAATGCGCCTATTTCGCCCAAACCCGCTCCTGCCAGATTCCCGATGTTTCCAGTTGTAAAGCCGCAGGTAAGGATTAAAGTCAAACCAATGAAAGCCAGCAGGAACCTCATCCTACTCTGGCTGCTTTGTGCCCTGGTGCTGCCCGCCGTATCGCAGGGCCAATTTACTTACACGACCAATAGCGACGGTTCACTTAACCTCTACCAATACGCCGGTGGCGGTGCGGTAACCATCCCCGATACAACCAACGGCATACCAGTCACAAGCATCGGCGACCAGGCTTTCTTTGGCCGCACAAGCGTGACTAGCGTCGCAATTGGCACTAATGTCAACAGCATTGGAAACTTTGCGTTCGATAATTGCTTAAATTTGACCAGCATTACAATCCCGAACAGCGTTACTAGCATCGGGAACTGGGCTTTTGAAAACTGTTCTATCCTGAACAATGTCACGATCCCCAACGGAGTAACCAGCATTGAAGTGCAGACATTCTATAATTGCTTAAGTTTGACCAGCGTCACCATCGGAAGCAGTGTCACCAATATCTTGTATGAGGCTTTCTATGGCTGCGTCAACCTGACCAGCGTCTATTTCCAAGGCAACGCCCCAAGTTTTGGTTCATCCGTATTTCCACTTAACATCGCGACGGTCTATTATTTGCCCGGAACTACCGGCTGGGGACCAACGTTTGATGGTCTTCCGACATTCTTGTTGTCCTCGCCATACATTTGCACACCCACCAACGGCACGATCACTATTAGCGGATACACCGGCTCTGGCAGTTCGATAACCATACCCAGCATGATCAATGGCCTGCTGGTTACCAGCATTGGATCTGGTGCATTCTACAACTGCACCAGCCTGACCAACGTCACAATCCCAAACAGCGTCACCAGTATCGGGGGCAGCGCGTTTGAAAATTGTTATTACCTGGCCAACATGATAATCCCCAATAGCGTCGCCAATATTGGTGACTATGCGTTTTCAGACTGCTACAGCCTGAAGGGAATCTATTTTCAAGGTAACGCCCCCAGTGTTAATTCCTATTCGCTTGCGTTCGAGGGCGACAACAATCTGAAGGCCTATTATTTGCCAGGGACTACGGGCTGGGCTGTTTTCTCCGCCGATACTAACGTTAAGACTGCACTGTGGACGCTACCGTATCCGACGATTCTGAGTTTTGAACCCAATTTTGGCGTCCAAACTAACAGTTTTGGATTCACGATCTCCTGGGCAACAAACATTTCGTTCGTGGTTGAAACCTGCACGGACTTAGTTCAAGCGGCCTGGAGTCCGGCGTCAACCAACAAGCTCACCAGCGGCACAAATTATTTCAGCGATTCGCAGTGGACAAATTATCCCGGTCGTTTCTACCGTCTTCGTTCGCCCTAAGCTGCCGACGGCGGTGCGCTGGTGTTCACCAACCCGCCGGACCCCACCACGAACAATTTCTGGCGCATCCGCTCCGTGCCCTGAAATGCAAGTAGCAGCGGACGTGAGTCCGCTCATTCTCCTCCGTCGGGATAATTGAGAGCCGGCTCACGCCGGCTGCTACACCTTCATCGCAGGCTTTCGTCTTGAGTCCGGCCCGTTGCGCGGGATACTAGCCGCATGAACCGACGTCATTTCATCAAGCTCGGTGTCGTGGGCACTGGCGCGGCGCTGGCTGGCGTGGAAGCCGTGTCCGCCCAAAACCTCCCGCCCGCTGCCAAACCTTCCACCCTGGTCGCCATCCCCATCAGCGTGGCCCCGCTCGCCACAGGCGATTTGGACGCGATGTTCGACGACATGCGGAATCGCGCCGGGGCGAACGCGCTGTTTCCGTTCATTTACACCCACGAGCCGAGCCGGGCCGGACTGGAAAGGTCAGCGGGATTTCACGGCGGCAATTACGCGACGCCGCACATGGAGTTTTACAAGGACACGCAGCAGGGTTTTGCGGACCTGCGCGCGCCGGAGTTTGGCGACGTGGACGTGCTGGCGCGGGTCATCCCCGTCGCGCGCAAGCACGGCATCCGAATGTTCCCCTTTTTGCTGGAGGACAACGCGCTGCCCGCCGCCGTGCCGCATCGCCAGGCGTTTTACGAGGTGGACCATCATGGCCGCCCCACGGCCAAGCGTCCGGGCGGGCCGTGTTTTAACAATCCCTGCTACCAGAATTTCACGCTGGGGCTGGTGGAGGATTACGCGCGGTCCTACGACATCGGCGGCATCATGTGGGGTTCGGAGCGCCAGGGCGGATTGCTCAACACGCTCGGCGTCTCGCAGAGCAGCGGCGAGGATCCGGGCCTCACGACGTGCTTCTGCGAATTCTGCGTGAAGAAGGGACGCGACCGGGGCATTGACGTGGAGCGCGCGCGCCGCGGGTTCGACGAGATTGAGAAGTTCACGCGCGCCAGCCGCGCCGGACAGCGTCCGCGCGACGGCTATTTCACCACATTCTGGCGGTTGCTCCTGAATTATCCCGAAGTGCTCGCGTGGGAAAATCTCTGGACCACGAGCCGGCAAGAATTTCAGTCGGCGATTTACCGGAAGGTGAAATCAATCAATCCCGCGTTGCAAGTCGGCTGGCACGCCTGGCAGAACATTTCATTCAGCCCCTTCCAGCGCGCCGAGGAAAACCAGGCCGACGTGGCGGGGTTCTCGGATTTCATCCGGCCCGCGCTTTACAACAATGCCGCCGGAGGCCGGTTTGTGACTTTCATCAGGAACGCGCGCGGTTCGGTCTTCGGTGATTTTTCGCCGGAGCTGACGCGGGACGTGTTGATTCAAGAACTGAATTATCCGAATGAGACAACTTACGACAAGCTGTCCGCGACGGGTTTCTCGGCGGATTACGTGGAGCGCGAAGTGCGCCGCGTGGTGGAGAGCGTGTCCGGCCATCCGGTGCAAATCTGGCCGGGCGTGGACATTGACGTGCCGGTGAGCGCGGGCGAAAGCCATTGCACGCCGGAGAGCGTCGGGCTGGCGGTGAAGGCGGCGTTCAAGGGCGGCGCTCAGGGGATTATTTTGTCGCGCAATTACACGGAGATGAAGCCGGAGAATCTGTCCGGCGCGGGCGCGGCGCTGAAGGAACTCGGCGTGATTTAACCGCAAAGAACGCAAAGGTCGCGGAGAAAATATTTTGCTTCAAGACAAGCCGCGATTCCGGCAGGATAGCCGGAGCTTCAGGAGCCGATGTATTTCAAAAAGAAAATCGTCGTGGTGATGCCCGCTTACAACGCGGCGCAGACAGTCACGAAGACCGTGGATGAAGTCCACGAACAGGGCATCGTGGATGAAATCATCCTCGTGGACGACCGCAGCCGGGACAACACGGTGGCGGTGGCGTTGTCGCTGCCGGGCGTGCATGTTCATGTGCATGAGCGCAACACCGGTTACGGCGGCAACCAGAAGACCTGCTACCGGCTGGCGCTCGACGCCGGCGCGGACATCGTCATCATGCTGCACCCGGATTATCAATACACGCCCAAGCTGATACCGGCGATGGCGTCCATCATCGCCAACGGGCTGCATCCGTGCGTGCTAGGCAGCCGCATTTTGGGCGGCTATTCGCTGCGCGGCGGGATGCCGGTGTGGAAATATGTGGCGAACCGGTTTTTGACGGCGGCGGAAAACATTTTGCTCGGCGCGAAGCTGTCGGAATACCATACGGGCTACCGGGCGTTCTCGCGGGAGATCCTGGAGACGCTGGACCTGTCGAAAAATTCCGACGACTTCGTTTTCGACAACCAGATGCTGGCGCAGATTTTGTGGCACGGGTTCACGATTGGCGAGGTGAGCTGCCCGACAAAGTATTTCGAGGAGGCGTCGTCCATCAATTTCCGGCGCAGCGTAAAATACGGCTTCGGCTGCCTGAACGTCGGGCTGAAATTCCGGCTGGCGAAATGGGGGTTGGCGCAATCGGAATTGTTTCCGCCGGTGAAATCGTAATCGCCCTTCGTCCTCGTCCTCGAACGACCGATTGCGAGGACGAGAACGACGACGAGGATGAACGGGACGACGGGCGAAGCGGAAATTACTTCAGGCGGCCAAGAGCGACGGCGAGGCGCGATTTCTTGCGGTTGGCGGTGGCGCGGGAGATGACTTTGGATTTGACCGCCTTGTCGTAGGCGGAGTGGACGCCGGGCAACGCCTTGGCTGCTTCGTCCTTTTTGCCGACGACGAGCAGAGCGCGATAATCTTTTTCCACGCCGCGCAGTCTGGATTTGACGCTGCGATTGTGCTGATGCTTGCGCTCATTGCCGCGCATGCGGCGTTCGGCTGACTTGGTGTTCGGCATAAATCAATTTATCGTTTCGCTTAAAAGGTCGGGAAGTTTGGACGAACGCCCGCAAATGTCAACGGCGAAAGACGTTCATCGTTCATCGGCGCTTTACATTGGCGGCGTTTGTTAGTTTTTTGTAATGGTGGACGGCGTTGACGGGACTGCGGTTTTAACATGAACACGCAACTGCACATTTTGCATTTGGAAGACGAACCGGATTTCGCCGAGCTGGTTCGTTCCCTTTTCGAGCAGGATCAGCTCGACGCCGAGACCAAGTGTGTCGGCGACCGCGCATCGTTCAAGCAGCAACTGGAGGCGCAGACCTACGACGTCATTATTTCGGATTATCACCTGCCGTCGTTCACCGGCCTGGAGGCGCTGGCGATGGCACGGAAACAGTGTCCGCAGACGCCGTTCATCTTGGTTTCGGGCACGATTGGGGAGCAGGCGGCAATTGAAAGCCTCAAGGCGGGCGCGGCGGATTATGTCTTGAAGCAGCACCCGGAACGGCTGCCGTCCGCCGTGCGCCGCGCCGTCAAGGAAGCCACCGAACGCACAAAGCTATGGGAGGCGGAGCTGGAACTGGCGAGGCGGGAGAAGTATTTCCGCACACTCACGGAGAATTCGCTCGACATCCTTTGCATCATCAACCGCGAAGGGAACGTGGCCCATATCAGCGCGTCGGTGAAGAACGTGCTGGGCTACACGCCGGAGGAAATGCTCGGCAAGAACGCATTCGCGCACGTCCATGCCGAGGATTTGCCGCGCGCGCAGGAAGCGCTTCAACTGGCGCTGGAGCATCCGGAACGCACCGTCAAAATCCAGTTGCGCTTCGAAAGCCGTGCCGGCGAATGGCGGCGGCTGGAACTCATCGGCAACAACCGGGTGGACGACCCGGAAATCGCGGGCATCGTGGCCAATTGCCGCGATGTGACCGACCGCTGGCGCGCGGAGGAGGAATTGCGGGACAGCGAACGGCAATACCGCCTGCTCTTCCACAACAACCCAAATCCGGTATGGGTGTTCGACCTGGAAACACAGGCGTTTCTGGAAGTCAACGAGGCGGCCATCCAGCATTACGGTTATTCGCGCAAGGAATTTCTGGCGATGACCATTTCGGACATCCGTCCGCCGGAAAAGGAGCGCCTGCACAAGACCGCCATCCCGGATGCCGCCGGCAAGGGAATCACCTGGCGGCATCGCCGCAAGGACGGCAGCCTGATTGATGTGGAAGTCATCTGGACGCCGATGGTTTTCCACGACCGTTTCGCCGCGCTGACCATGGCGGTGGACGTGACGGAACGCCGGCGGGTGGAGCATCGCAACATCGCCTTCTCCAAGTTGAGTCATCGTTTAAGCTCGGCGACCACGGCGGCGGAAGCGGCGATGATCATCTGCGAGGCGGCTGACTCCCTCTTTCAATGGACCGATTTTGCGCTCGATCTTTATGATGCCGAACGCGACGAAGTCAGCTCGCTGCTGAACATCACGACGGTCGAGGGCCGGCGGGTGGAAATCCCGCCGTCGCGGCAGCCCAAGACGGCAAATGTCCTCATCCGCCGCGTGATCGAGAAAGGCGCGGAACTGCTGACGGGCGCCGAAGCCGCCGAATACACCGCCGCCACCATGCTCGTCCCCATTCGCAAAGGCGAGCGCGTCATCGGCCTGCTGCTGATTCAAAACCATCAGCCCGGTTCCTACTCGCAGGACGATTTGGGCATGCTCCAGACACTGGCCGACCAATGCAGCGGTGCGCTGGAACGCGTCCAGGCCCGCGAAGAATTGCGCGAAAGCGAGCAGCGCTTCCGCGATTTGTTCGAAAATTCGCCGGACGCCATCTTCGTCGAGGACTTGAACGGCACGGTGCTGGACGTGAATTTTGCCGCGTGCGTGCTGCACGGCATGACGCGCGACCAGTTGGTTGGCAAGAACGCGCTGGCCGACCTGATGCCGCCGGCGCAACGCGAGGCCGCCCGGAGCGATTTTCAAAAGCTGGCGGCGGGCAAACTGTCCTGGGCCGAGGGTGAAATTCTGACGATCAACGGCCGCGGCGTCCCCGTCGAGGTGCGCGTCAGCCGCGTTGATTACGGCGGCAAACCCGCCCTGCTGCTGCACGTCCGCGACATCACCGAACGTCGCGCGGCGGAGGCGGCCCTGCAAAGTTCCGAGACGCTGTTCCGTTCCGTCTGGGAAAATTCGGTGGACGGGATGAGGTTGACGGATGAAAACGGCGTCATCGTCGCCGTCAACGACGCCTATGCCAAGCTTGCCGGGATGACGGCGCAGGCGCTGGAAGGCAAACCGTTCACGGCGGTTTATGCCGCTCCTGAGGACCGCGAGGCGAGCCTGAAGCGGCTGCGGGAAAATTTCGCCACGCGCGTCGCACAACAAAAACGGCAGCAGGAACACACATTCCATGACGGTCGCGTGTTGACCTTGGAGATTTCCGACTCGTTCATCGAAGTCCGGGGCCGGCCGCTCCTGATGTTGAGTTTGTGCCGGGACATCACCACCCAAAAGCGGCTGGAGGAGCAGTTGCGCCAGTCGCAGAAAATGGAGGCCATCGGCCAGCTCGCCGGCGGCGTGGCGCACGATTTCAACAACATCCTCACCGTGATCCACGGCCATGCCTCGCTGCTGGCGGCCTCCGGCTTGGACGAGGCCGGCTCGCGCTCCGCGCACCAGATCGCCCTGGCCGCCGAACGCGCGGCGGGATTGACGCGGCAGTTGCTCACCTTCAGCCGCCGCCAGCTCATCCAGCCCAAGCGGCTCAACATGAACAAAATCGTCGGCAACATGACTGACATGCTGGGGCGGATTCTGGGCGAAGACGTGGCGCTGCATCTGAATTACAGCACGGCGTCGGCGACCGTCGAAGCCGACGCCGGCATGATGGAGCAGGTGCTCCTGAATTTGGCGGTCAACGCCCGCGACGCCATGCCGCGCGGCGGCCAGTTGTCCGTCCGCATTTCCATCGTGGACGTGAACGAAGACCACGTGCAACGGCATCCGGAGGCGCGCGCGGGGCGGTTTGTCTGCGTCAGCAAAACCGACACCGGCTCCGGCATTCCTCCGGAAAATCTGTCGCGCATCTTCGAGCCGTTTTTTACGACGAAGGAAGTCGGCAAGGGCACCGGTCTCGGCCTGGCGACGGTTTATGGCATTGTCAAGCAGCACCAGGGCTGGGTGGAAGTCGAGAGCACCGTCGGCAAGGGCACCACGTTCCGGATTTACATCCCGTATGTCGGCGAGGAGCAGACCCAGGCGGAAAAACCCACGACGCAAATCACCATTCGCGGCGGCACCGAAACCATCCTGCTGGTGGAGGATGAAAAGCCAGTGCGTGAACTCGTCGCCCGCGTTCTCGAAAGACATGGTTACAAGCTTTTACAAGCCGGCACCGGCGCCGAGGCCGTGGAGGTCTGGCGTTCGCACAAGGATCAAATCCACTTGTTGCTCACCGATTTGATCATGCCGGGCAACATGAACGGGCGCGAACTGGCCGAGGCCTTGTGGATGGAGCGGCCGGAACTCAAGGTCATTTTCACCAGCGGTTACAGCGCCGACATTGTGGGCAAGGATTTCAAAATTGAGTCCGACCTGAACTTTTTGCAGAAACCGTATCATCCGCAAACGCTCGCGCTGGCGGTGCGCCGCTGCCTCGACGGAAAAAAGTGACAAGTGACGGGTGACAGGAATGGAAACGTCGGCATTTCGTGCCACTTGCCACTCGTCACTTGTCACTTTTTCTCAATCCCCTATCCTTGCGGCATGATTATCGCGCCCTCGTTGCTTGCCGCAAACCCAGCCTGTTTCGGCCGGGAGGCTGAACGCGCCGAGCGCGCCGGCGCCGACTGGCTGCACCTCGACATCATGGACGGCCTGTTCGTGCCGAATATCTCCTTCGGTCCGGCGGTCGTGAAGGCGGTCCGTCCGTTGACAAAGTTGTTTTTTGACGTCCATCTCATGTGCTCCAAGCCGGAAATCCTGCTAGAGCCGTTTGCCGCCGCCGGTGCCGACCAGATCATCATCCACGTCGAACTCGGCGAACAGGTGGAATCGCTCATCTGGAAAATCAAAAAGCTTGGCAAGAAAGTCGGCCTCGCCGTCAATCCGCCCACCGCCATCACCGCCGCGCAGCCCCACCTCGAACAGATTGACATGCTGCTGGTGATGACCGTGAATCCCGGCTTCGGTGGCCAGTCGTTCATCCACGAGTGCCTGCCGAAAATCCAGCAGGCCGAGGCATGGCGGCGCGAGCGTAAATTAAACTACCGCCTCGAGGTGGACGGCGGCATCAACAACCAGACCGCCGCCGAATGCGCCCGCGCCGGCGCGGACACCTTCGTGGCCGGCACCAGCCTGTTCGGCCAGCGCAACTTGAAAGCGGCTGTGGCTAAAATGCGGAAAATCGTCAACGCCAACGACCCGGCGCTCGCGGATTTGAAGGTTTGACTTTTTCATATGGCGCAAATCAAATTCGGCACGGACGGCTGGCGCGCAGTCATCGCGGAGGATTTCACGTTTGCAAACGTCGCGCGCGTCGCCCAGGCAACGGCGGACTTTTGGAAGTCAGAAGTCGGAAGTCAGAAGTCAGAAATTTTCGAACGCGAACTGAAAGCCGTTGTCGGCTTTGACCGCCGGTTTTTCTCCGACCGCTTCGCGCAAATCACCGCCGAAGTTCTGGCCGGAAATGATTTTCAGGTCGTCCTCACGCCGGAGCCGACGCCGACGCCGTCGGTTTCCTTCGCCGTGAAAAACCTTGGCGCAGTCGGCGGCGTGATGATCACCGCCAGTCACAATCCGCCGATTTTCAACGGTTTCAAACTCAAGTCGTTCTACGGCGGCTCCAGCGATTCCGAAACGTGCAAAGCCGTTGAGCGCTTTTTGGACAAAAATCCGCCGCAATTCCGAATTCCGAATTCCGAATTCCGAATTTCCGTCCAGGACGTTCGTCCAGCACATTACGCCGCGCTGAAAAAGCTGGTGGATTTCAAGCTCATCGCCAAATCCAAACTGCGGTTCGCGCATGACGCCCTGTTCGGCGTCGGCGCGGGCTGTTTTGAAACCATTCTCGCCGGCACGACCTGCAAGGTCACGACACTCAACGGCAAGCACGACGTGTTGTTCGGCGGCATCAACCCGGAGCCGATCCAGCAGAATTATGCGCGCAGCCAGAAATTCCTGCGTGCGCATCCGCACGACATCTGCCTTGTGACGGATGGTGACGCTGACCGCGTGGGCGGCATGGACGGTCACGGCAATTACCTGACGACGCACCAGCTCATCTGCCTGTTGCTGCATCATTTCGTCGTTAACCGGAAGCAGACCGGCCGCGTTGTGAAAGCGCTTACGACGACTTCGATGGTGGACAAGATGTGCGCAGCTTATGGCCTGCCGCTGGTTGAGACGGGTGTCGGCTTCAAATACATCTGCGCCGAAATGCTCAAGGGCGGCGTGCTGCTGGGCGCGGAAGAAAGCGGCGGCATCGGTTTTCCCGGCCACATCCCCGAACGAGACGGCATCGCCGCCGGCTTGATGCTGCTGGAATTGCTGGCGACGGAAAAGATTTCCGTCAACAAAATGCTGGCGAAATTGGAAAAGCAATTCGGCCCGCACCGTTATGGCCGGATTGATACCCATTACCCGCTGGAAAAGCGCGCGGCGTTGATGGAATTCCTGAAAACCAACCCGCCGGCGAAGCTGCTGCGCTCGCCGGTGGCCGAAGTGAAGACATTCGACGGCGTGAAATTCGTCGCGCAAGATTCTTCGTGGCTGATGCTGCGCGGCTCCGGCACGGAGCCGGTTCTGCGCATTTACGCCGAGGCCAGATCCGATGCCGACGCGCAAAAACTTTTGAAGCTTGGCGTCGCATTGACAAAGCGGGTTTGATTCATGCGGCTTGCGCTTCCCGTGGAAAATGGCTAAATCATCACCATGAAACTTGCTTTGGCTGTGCTGGCTTATTTTTTGGTCGCCTTGATTTTGAGCGCGGGCATCCTGCTGCTGGTGGCGGGCAAGCCGTGGTTGTTTATCATCAGCCTTCTGGCCTTTGTGGTCGCCTTCGGCAAATACGGCTGCACGTCGCATTAAATCCGTCCTGCTAAAAAATCATGATCAACCACGGCATCCTGAATCCGCAAATCCTCTCGCTGCTCGCCCGTGTCCGCCACACCAATGCCATCGTCATCGCCGACCGCGGCTTTCCGTTCTGGCCGATGATTGAGACGGTGGACGTGTCGGTGGTGGACGATTTGCCGACCGTGCTGCAACTCATCAAAGCCCTGCGCGCCAACCACAATTTCACGCAGGCCTACATGGCGAAGGAATTTCAGAAAAATAACTTCAAAACGACGCTGCAAAAGTTCCGGGTCGCATTGCGCGGCGTGCCGACGAAATTCGAGCTGCACGTGGAATTCAAGAAGCGCGTGCCGCACGCCGTCGGCCTCATCCGCACAGGCGACACGGTGCAATATGCCAACACCATCCTGATTTCGGGCTGATTCAAGCGGATTTTTCGACAACAACAAAAAACGCCCACGGACTGCCGTGGGCGTTTTAGTTTAAAGACTTGGGCTACTTCGCTGCGTCCTTGGCTTCAAGCTTCTGCCAGAACAGGCCGTAGATTGCGATCAGGACAAAGCATACCAGCGGCATGAGGAAGCCAGTGCGCATTCCCCAGTTGTCGGCCAGCCAGCCCATGAACAGCGGCATGATTGCGCCGCCAACGATGGCCATGACGATGAACGACGCCGCTTTTTTGGTCTGCTCGCCCAATCCGTGAATGCCCAGCGCGAAAATCGTCGGGTAGGTGATGGACATGAAGAAAAAACTCATAAATAGCCCGGCAACCGACATCCAGCCCAGCGGAAACATTACCAGCACCATCATGAACACGTTGGCAACAGAATAGAGCGCCAGCATTGATTGGGCCTTGAAAAAACGCAGCGCAAAGCTGCCGGTGAACCGCCCCAATAGGAACAACCCGAAGGCCCCAAAGGAAAGCAATTCGCCCGCGCCGCGATCAGTGATGTGGTAGGCGCCATCCGTCAGCGCAGTCATGTTGGCCGGCAAAACTTTCGCCGCGCCTTCGCTTAAAGCCGGGGTGTCCGAATGGATGTAATTGACAAAATAGCTGAACACGCCGGTCTGTGCCGCGACGTAAAAAAATTGCGCGGCCACGGCTAGGACAAAATGCCAGCGCTTGAACAACGGTTTCGCCACCGCCCTGGCATTGCCTCCCTCCACCTTGCATTCCTCTTCCGCTTTCAGGTCGGGAACCTTGGCGAAAACGAAAACCAAAGTCAGCAGCGACACCACCAAGCCGACAATAAGGTAAGGTTTGTAGAGGTCGGCGTTGCTGGTGTTGGCTTCGCTGGTAGCCGAAAGCACAAAAAAGCTGCCCAATACCGGCCCAATCATCCAACCCACACCATTGCCGCTTTGGGCGAGGTTGATGCGCACAGCGCTAGACTCTTTTCGGCCGAGAACGGTGGTGTATGGATTGGCCACCGTTTCCAAGCAAGTCAGCCCTGCTGCCAAAATGAATAGCCCCAGCAAAAACGCCCAATAGGTCCCGATGTGAGTCGCAGGAATGAACCAAAATGCGCCAAGGGCAACCAACGCCAGTCCAATAATGATAGCTCCTTTGTAACCGAAACGGCGGGCCAGTATTCCAGACGGAATCGCCATGAAAAAATAGCCCATGTAATTGGCAAACTGCACAAGAGCCGATTGCATTTTGCTGATGTGCAGGGAGTCTTGAAAGTGCTTGTTCAAGACATCAATCATGCCGTTGCAAACACCCCAGAGCAGGAACAGCGAGGTTACCAGTAGAAAGAGGAAGGCGTAGTTATTTCCTTCGGCTGTGCGAAAAAGACCGCCGACTTTGCCTGGGGTCTGGCCGGAAGGGCTGGTGGTTGATGTGGGGGAGATCATGATGGAGGTTCAACTTCCCGGCTTTTAACAGACGCTATGAGCTGTTCTCCAGATAGTCGAAGACCATATCGCATTGGTATTGGTGTCAGTGTATTTCCGCAATCATTGATTGGAATACCTATAATTGACCAATACATGGATATTCTTGACTTTGACCAGTTCCAGCACCGAGAGACTTGCGGCAGCCTTCGCTTTTCGCTGCGCTCCGAGTGAAGACTGGTGGAGCCAAGGAGGCTCGAACTCCTGACCTCCTGAATGCCATTCAGGCGCTCTACCAACTGAGCTATGACCCCATCCACAAAACGGAGCGCTAATTTATATTGTCCTCACGGCAAGTCAAAACATTTTGCCATCTGAAATGGATTGAACCGGCGCGGCAAAATTTCTAGCGTCTGGCGTGGCATCCACGCTTCGCATCGCGTTCCTGACGCACGAACCGTTTTATCCGCCGTCCGGCGGCGGTTCGGCAGAGGCCATCTATCTTGTCGAGGAAATGACCCGGCGCGGACACGAAGTCCATGTCTTCTGCCCGCAATTCGCCGACGCGGAAAATGTCGCGGCCCGATTTGGCATCCGGCTGCATCCATTCAACCGCTGGTCAATGAGCCGTTACATCCGGTTCCGCAACTTCAAATACCTGGCCTACCCGTTTTTTCTCGAACGCATGGTCGCCAAGGCTGCGCGCGAAACGAAATTCAATCTGGTCATTTCACAGCACGCCATTTCCGCCGTCGCCGCCGGACGCCTGAAACGAAAGCTCGCCGTGCCTGTCGTGATGAATTTTCCCGACCTGCTCACCGGCTTCATGGAAACATGGCGAACCTGGCTTGCACCACGCCCGCTCGTCGAGGCGCTCAAGCGCTTTGAAATTACCATGCCGTCGCGCTTTGGTGCCGACGGCGTGATGACGGTGTCCGACACCCTCGCCGATCTGTTTGCAGAACGCGGTTTCCCGCGCGAAAAAATCCTGCCGATTTACTACGGTTACGACGCCGACAAATTTCCCTTTCGTGCGCAACCCCTGCCCGGCAACAAATCGCCAGTGGTCGTCATGCACGGTTCGTTCGACACGCATCATTTGGGACAAATCGCGTTTGACGCGATCCGATTCGTAACGCGGCAGCGTCCCAAGGTCGTTTTCCGGTTCGTCGGGAAAAAGACCGCCGCTCTTGAAGGTTTTTTTATCAACGCCCAGAAAAAAATCCCCGGCTTCAATTTCGAGGCAACGGGCTTTGTCCCTTATGCCGAAGTTGCACGACATCTGGCCGGCGCGAGCGTGGGAATCGTGCCTTACGAGGAATCTGCCGGGACTCACTGCGCTTTTGTCGCCAAGGTCGTTGAATACGTCGCCAGCGGGCTGCCCGCCGTAGCGACGCCGCTCAAAAGCATCCAGCGATATTTTCAAAACGACCCGATGGTGCGCTTCTCTAAATTCGACGGCGAAGATTTTGGGAAAGAAATCATCGGCTGGCTCGATGAAGCTCCGCAAACGTGGCAGGTTCGCGCCGCGGAGTCCGCCGCCCGCGTCCAGACCGAACTGGATTGGCGTCCACTCTGCCGCAAGGCGGTGGATTTTACGGAGAAGGTTTGTTCAACCGCCAAGACGCCAAGTTCGCCGAGTTGAAAATTCTTTTGCTTTGGCGGTTCAAGCTTTCCCCCGTTGTCGGGCCGCTTCGTAAAGAAAAACCGCAGCAGCAGCGCCCACGTTGAGCGAATCCACCGTCGGCGGCATGGGAATGGCCACCGCTTCGTCGCACGCCGCAAGGACTTCCGGGGAAATGCCATCCCCTTCGTTGCCAAAAACGATGCAACAATCGCCCGTGAAATCCGCCTGCGACAGAATCTTTTTATCCGTGTGCGGATGCGCCGCGATGCAGCGGACGCCGCGTTTGCGCAGGTCGCGCAGGGTTTGTGCCAGTGTCAATTGACGGGCGGGATCATCGCGCTGCAAGGACGGGTCGGCATTGCGCACCGTCTCAATCTCAAAGATTGGCAGTTCGAAAATCGTGCCCATCGAGTTTCTCACCGCGCGGCGCAGATACGGGCTGCTGCTCGTTTCGCCGACAATCAGCCCCTGAACGCCGAACGCCACGCAATCGCGCACCAGCGCGCCGAGATTTTCGGCGTTCGACATCTCATGCACCGCCACAAACAGTTTTGGCGTGGGACTTTTCTGGAAAATTTCGTCGAGCGAGGCGAGCTGCGGGATTTTCCCGACGGCGAACACGCCTTGAAACACCGAATAGCCGACGAGGGTTTCGAGCAATTTTTTGTCAGCCAGATAAACGGCGATCGGTTCCGGGCGCGCTTCGAGCCGCTGGCGGAAACCTTCCAGATGCCGTTCCGGCATGCAGAGGGAGACGACGGTGAAACGGCTTTCGAGCAGGCGGCGGACGACCCGTTCGCTTTCGGCCACGAAGATGCCCTGCTGCCGGTGTTCCAGCGGGCGGCGCAACGTGGCGTAGGGCTGCAATTCCGGCGCGCCGAACGAGTAGATTTTTTCAACGTGAGAAATCAATGCCGGGAAACTCTATGCGTTTGGCCGATTTCCGCAATGACGGAGGTAGGCGCTGGACGCGGCGCGTTTCTTTGAGGCAAAGTTAAGACGGCAATGGCCCTTCAACAACTTTGACGCCTTTGTCTCGAAGAATTTGCAAAATCTGCTCCACGTTCACATCTTCCGGCACAGTAAATTGATGAACCGAACGAAAAGCTGAATCTGAAAACTGTAATATGCCATCCACGATGACATCGTTTTTCATTATGATCTTAAAGATTGTAAAATTCGGACCTTCAATGCTTTTTTGGTGAACATTAACAATCAGCGCTTTCTTTTCCCAAGAATACGAACAGTCGGCAGTGTCTTAAATTGGATTTTCAGGCTGTTTCGAGTCATTTCCGCTTGCGCTAGCCGGATTTGGCACGAAATTGCGGGATGCGGGTATAATAATTATTCAGGGTTTTGTGGATACACTTCGATTACCATATCCACATCTTGGTTTGTGTCTAGTTTAACATCGGGAGATTGTCCCACAAATCTAAAAAGTTGCCTAATATCAAAGGCCAAATCCTTGCTGGGAATTTGCTTAAAGACAATCTTGAGTCCAAAATTGCCGATTTGTCCGGCCATATTCACGACCGAAGCACGTTCTTCAAAATGGCTATTCCCAAAAACCCATTCAATTTCGCCTGCCAATTCTCGTGGCTCATCGGCGGATGATTCAATTTCCATTTTGAATGTTAATGGTTTAACCGATGACAAAAGATTGGTTAAAAAGCGTTCCTCACCGCCATTCATAAGTCGGCTTTCTATTGATAATCCGCGCCAAACAACAACACCTCCCCACACAGACAAAATTACATCAAGCCAAAACCAAGGCGATTCCAACAATTTAATCAGTAGGCTCATTTACATTTTCTTGATTTCGATTCCTAATTTGATTTTGTTAGCGTCTTTAATCTTAATCTTTTTTTACCACCCCAAAAACCAAAAATAATTTTTGCTTTTTAGAAAATGCGTGCAATTTTCAAATCAGCTTGGGTGCGTAAGTTAATAGGCAAACTTGGCGTTCCTTACAATCGCAGATTGGGAGTCCGAGGCTCCTCGCATCCAGTTCATTATGACGCTGATTTATCACTCCCCGCAGCGGATAGCAACGCTTTCCGCGCCCACTCGCTCTGTGTGAGGCCGGACGCGGCAATGGCCTTGTCTATGGCCTGCCGCTCGCTCAAAACGAGCCTGATTGAGATTCCGGGCGAATACACCTTGTTTTTGGCCAGTTTTGGACGGCCAGCTTTGGATTTTTTAGGCATAAAATAATTACAGTATTACGAAAATAATCATTGACATAATCATATTTCGGTATTACGCTTATTGCAAGTAAATAAACGAAAGAAATTTTATGGCAAACAAACTCGCAACCGAAAAGAAAGTTTCCGTGATTTCCATGCTGGCAGAGGGTAGCAGCATCCGCTCCATTGAGCGAATCACCGGCATTAACCGCAATACGATTATGACGCTCGCAGTCCGCGTCGGCAACGCTTGCAAGCGCATCATGGATGAAAAGATGCGCGGCCTGACGTGCAAGAATGTCGAGATTGATGAGATTTGGGGATTCGTTGGCGCAAAGCGCAATAATGCCGCCCGTGCTGGCGCGTATGGCGATGTCTGGACTTTCATTGCGCTGGACGCTGACACAAAACTGATTCCGTCCTACGTTGTCGGCAAGCGCGATGCTTACCACACGAAAATGTTTATGGACGATCTGGCTTCCCGCCTGACAATGCGCGTCCAGATTTCATCGGATTCGCTGGCGTCATATCCAGAAGCCTTTGAACGCAGCTTTGGTGCGGATGCTGATTACGGGCAAATCGTAAAAACCTATGGCGTCACTCCGCTCGGTAAAGCAGCCGCCGTTCGGTATAGTCCGGCGGAAGTTGTCGCCATTGAAAAGACGGTTGTGAGCGGGACGCCGAACGTGGATTTGATTTCCACTTCGCACGTTGAAAAGCAGAATCACACCCTGCGGATGCACTGCCGCCGTCTGACTCGTTTGACGAATGCCTTTAGCAAGAAGTTTGAAAACTTTGAAGCTGCGGTTGCACTCAATTTCGCTTATTACAATTTTGTGAAAACTCACGGTGCTTTGAAAATGACTCCGGCGATGGCAGCGGGAATTGAAAAGAGCCATTGGACGGTTGCCGAACTTGTGGAGCGTTGTGGCGAATAAATCTGATTATCTGGCGCGGTTGCAAGTGACCATTTCGCAGTTGCACAACTGCGGAGCGGTTTGGCGAGAATCCGTGCCGGTCGAGGAAATTTTCAACGGTAAAACAATTTGGAAAGGCGAAGTCGAGGTCTTTGCTCTGAATGGACATCCGAAAGCCAAACGCGCTTACGGCTGGTCGCATCCTGACGGAGACGACAACACGGGTGAACGGTTTGTTACCGTGTTGGAAATCCCGCCGGTCAATTCGGCGGAAGTCGCGGTCAAAATTTCCATCGTCGCGGACTTGAAAAAGAAAAAATGAAAGCAAAATCCATGAATCAGGATTTCAAATTAAGACACTGCCGAACAGTCGCGTTCAAAATAAATACAATCAACATCTTTGTATGCTGACCTTTGGCTGCTTGTTCCCCGCGCACCTCGAACAATCATGTCGTCTCGTAACTGAACGAGTGTGCCGGGAAGTAAGGGTTCAATTACAAGGCCAATCGCGGCGGCTGACATAAATCCAGTTGCGAGAAAATAAATCCAAATGTTAAATTTCCCGTTGCCGCCCAAAAAGCCAAATGGAATTGAAACAATTAAAATCAAGCCAAGAGCGGCCAAAATATTTTTCGGCGTGACCATCCCTTTGATTTTTGGTTCACGCCATTTCATCAGGCGTTCGCTGAGGAGACTCATTGGCTTAAGAAATTATCAAAGTTCCAAAGTTTCACAAGGCACATCCTGCGCGGCGAGCCGGAGTTGGACGTGCGTCGCGCCGATGTGATGGAGTTGCTCGGCCATGACGTGCTGCGCGAGTTCGGGCTTGTTGCATTCGCGGCTCAAGTGCGCGAGGTAAAGATGCTTCAGGTCGGCGGACATGATTTGCGCGGCGGTCTCGGCGGCAGTGGCATTGGAAAGATGGCCGTGGCGTCCGAGGATGCGCTGTTTCAGCGCCCAGGACCGGCGCGGACAATCCTGTAGCATCTTCACATCGTGGTTGGATTCAAGCACAAGCACATTCGCGGCGCGGATGCGTTCGAGCACGAGCTTGGTGACGTGGCCAAGGTCGGTGGCAAAGCCGATGTTGCCGGCGGTCGTGCGCAGGATGTAGCCGACCGGATCCTGCGCGTCGTGCGGAATGGAAAATGTTTCAATGAGAACGTCCTCGATTTCAAAACTGGTGCCGGTGGCAAATAGCTGCCAGTTGATTTTGGCTTTGAAAGTGCCGGCGGTTTCGAGGGCGAGGTTGGTTTTCTTGCTCCATTTGTTTTTGAAAGTCCAGAGCGCGCCATCCTGCGTGCCGCGGTTGCAATAAACGGGAATTTGAAACTTGTCGGCGATGCCCAGCAACCCGGCAATGTGGTCGGCATGTTCGTGTGTGATGAGAATAGCGGTGAGATTTTCCGGCGCGCGACCGATGCCAGCCAGGCGCAGCCGGATCTGGCGCGGGGAAAACCCGGCATCCACGAGGATACGCGCCTCGGCGGTCTCGATGTAGGCGCAGTTGCCGGCGGAACCGCTTCCAAGGATGGTAAACTTGACGGACACGACTGGAAATTAGTGTTGCGGCGGCGGACGGGCAAATTCTTTCGGATTGAAAATTTGACGATGGCACAAAGTCTGCTTAACTTAGGTGAGATTTTCAATTTGAACTCATCAAGAAATCCAATGATTAACGCGGAATTTCCCGAAGTTGCCGGGCGGCGGTTCATGCGGCTGGCCTTGGCCGCCGTAATAACGGCGGTGCTTTTACCTTTGAGAACGGAAGCGCAAAGCACCGGGCAGCAGGTGTTGCACGGACACGTGCCGCCGGCGATTGCCAGTTATCATCTGCAAGCGAAGAGTCTTTTGCCTGCCACGAACCGCCTGAATCTGGCGATCGGCCTTCCGCTGCGGAACCAGGATGCGCTCACCAAGCTCCTCGCGGAGATTTATGACCCGTCGAGCACCAATTATCATCATTACCTGACACCGGAACAATTCGCAGCGCAGTTTGGCCCGGTGGAACAGGATTATCAGTCCCTCATCCATTTCGCGCAAACCAACGGCCTGACGGTGACGGCGACATATCCAAATCGCGCCCTGCTGGATGTGAGCGGAAGCGTGGCGGCGGTTGAAAGGGTTTTTCATGTGAAGCTGAACGTGTATCAACATCCGACGGAGAACCGCACGTTTTACGCGCCGGACTCGGAGCCTTCGGTTGATTTGAACGTTTCGATTTTGCACGTCAGCGGTCTGGACAATTTTGCCACAGCACGACCGGCGGGCCTAAAAAAAAATAGTTTCAGCGTGCCAGCGTCTGGCTCCGGGACAAACGGGACATACATCGGAAACGATTTCCGCAACGCTTATGCTCCGGGCGTGACCTTGAACGGCGCGGGCCAGAAAGTCGGGTTGTTGGAAATGGACGGTTATCTGGCATCGGACATCACCGATTACGAACATCTGGCCGGATTGCCGAATGTTCCGTTGCAGAACGTTTACGTGGAGGGAGTCAGCCTGACTCCCAGTTCAGACGATACCGAAATTTGCCTGGACATAGAAATGGTGATTGCCATGGCCACGAATTTAACCAGCGTCGTGGTTTTTGAAGCGAATTCGGGAAATGCGGCTGCGGATTTTGATAATATTTTGAACAGCATGGTGGCGAGCAACCAAGTCAAACAATTCAGTTCTTCCTGGGGTTATACCGGTGCCAACACTGATCCAAACGCGGATCAGGCTTTTACGAATATGGCGGTTGACGGCCAATCTTTTTTTCAGGCGTCGGGCGATGGAGATGCGTGGGTTAATACCATTATGATTCCCGCCGCCAGCCCTTACATCACGAGTGTTGGCGGAACGACATTGACGATGACCAATTCAGGCGCTTCGTATGTTTCGGAAGCCGTCTGGAATTGGGGCTATTCCCCGCCCGCATGGAATGCGAACGGAAATGGTTATTGGGGAAGCGGCGGCGGCGTCAGCACCGCTTACTCAATTCCAAGCTGGCAAACGAACATCAACATGACGACCAATCAAGGTTCGACCACCATGCGGAACATCCCGGATGTGGCACTTACTGCATCGGGCATTTTTGTTGTGGCAAACAACGGCCAGCAGGAACTTGGAGTCGGTGGCACCAGTTGCGCCGCGCCGTTGTGGGCGGGTTTTACGGCGTTTGTCAATCAGCAGGCCGCCGGCTTGGGAAAACCTACTGTTGGCTTTCTCAATCCGGCCATCTATGCGATTGGCAAAGGGGTTTCCTACACGGCGGATTTTCACGACATCACCACCGGCAACAACACCAACGCCAGCAGCGCCAACAAATACTTCGCCGTTCCCGGCTACGACCTTTGCACCGGCTGGGGAACGCCAAATGGGCAGAATTTGATTAACGCGCTTGTCCCGCCGGACACCCTGATCATTTTGCCACCGGTTGGTTTTGCTGCCAGCGGGCCGGCGGGCGGGCCATTCAGCCCGGCGTCGCAAAAATTTTCCCTGACCAACGCCGGCCCAAGCTCTCTCACCTGGTCACTCGTCAGCACTTCCTCATGGCTCAGTGCGTCCGTGACCAGCGGAACATTGGCGGTGGGCGCGACGAACAGCGTCACCATCAGTTTGACCGCCGCCGCCAACAGCCTCGCCGTGGGAACTTATGCCGCGGCCGTTAATTTTACGAACTGGAACACGCATTTCGTGCAAAGCCTGCAATTTTCCCTGCAACCGCTGCAACCGCTGGTCGTCGCGCCGGCGACTGGCTTCACCGCCGCCGGACCGGTTGCCGGTCCGTTCAGTCCCAACTCGGAAAGTTTCCAGTTGACCAACACCGGCAACAGTTCGCTGACCTGGTCACTCGTCAACACCTCGGCCTGGCTGACGGCTTCGGGCGGCGGCACGCTGGCCGCAACCGCCACAACCACGGCGGCGGTCAGCTTGAATTCTGCCGCCAACAATCTGGCGGCAGGAACTTACGCTGCGAACGTGTTGTTCACCAACCAGACCGGCGGCGGCGCGCAAAACCTGCAGTTCGAATTGCTGGTGAACCAATCGCTGGTCCAAAACGGTGGGTTTGAAACCGGCGATTTCACCAGTTGGACGTTGAATGGGAATCCCTCACCCAACAATTTCGTCGCCAGCAGCGGCAGTGGGATTGGAATTTCGCCGCATTCAGGGAATTACTTTGCAGCGCTTGGAAATGTGAGCGTGCTCGGTTATCTTTCCCAAACACTGCCAACGTCCGCAAACCAGTCTTATTTGCTGTCCTTGTGGCTCAACAACCCGGGTTTATCGGGCAACACCCCGAATGAATTTAGCGTCTCGTGGAACGGGAATACGCTTTTTGATCAAGTCAACCTTCCCGCCACCACCGGCTGGACCAATCTGCAATTCATTGTCACTGCCACCGGCGGCAGCACCATCCTTCAGTTTGGTGAACGGGATGATCCCTCGTGGTTGGGCCTCGATGACGTCAGCGTGGCACCCATTCCGGCGGCGACGTTCCAGCCGACGACGGTGACGAAGACGAACAACAACCTCAAGTTCTCGTGGGTCGCTTTGACCGGACTGGTTTATCAGGTCCAATTCAAAACCAATCTGCTCCAGACCAACTGGGTGCTTTTGAAAAGCATCACGGCAACGAACACTCCCGTCACTTTTGTGGACACCAATCCCATCACCGGTTCCCCGCAAAAATTCTACCGGCTGTTGCTGTTGCCGTAACCCGCCGCCCTTGCCCCAGGCCGCCGATGAAGTAGCATGGGCGCGTGACTGATTTGCCCCAGCGTGTTGAACAAAATATCCAGAACCGCGGTTTATTCAAGCGCGGCGGAAAGCTTCTGGTCGCGGTCTCCGGCGGGCTGGATTCGATGGCGCTGCTTGATGCGCTGAACAAACTTTCCGCCAACCATCGGTGGCAATTGATCGTTGCGCATTTCAACCACCGGCTGCGCGGACGCGCCAGCGACGCGGATGAAAGGCTCGTCCGCAAAACGGCTGCCGACATGAAACTGCGAGTTGTTGCCGGAAGCGCGGACGTGAAGGCGTTCGCCGCGAAATCAAAGCTGTCCCTGGAAATGGCCGCGCGGAAATTGCGGCACGAATTTTTGGCGCGAGCCGCACGAAAACATAAAATCAAAACGATTGCGCTGGCGCATCATGCCGACGACCAAGTTGAGCTTTTTTTCCTGCGGCTGTTGCGCGGCGCGGGCGGCGATGGGCTGGCGGGAATGAAATGGCGCTCGCCGTCGCCCGCCGACAAAACGGTTTTGCTCGTCCGCCCCCTGTTGGATTTTTCAAAGGCGGAATTACTGGCGTTCGCGCGTAAAAACAAAATCCATTTTCGCGACGACGCGACGAATTTTTCCCCCGATTTTCTGCGAAACCGGATTCGCAACGAATTGCTGCCGCTGCTGCGGAAAAATTATCAGCCCGGCCTGGACAAAGCCATTTTGCGGCTGATGGAAATCACCGGCGCGGAATCGGAATTCGTCGGCGAAGTGGCGAGGCTTTGGGCTCGTAGGAGACGAGGTGACGAGTCTCAAATGAAAAGTGGAAAGAAGAAAACCGAAAGAGGAATGAAGCCAGAGACTCCTTACGTCGTCTCCTATAGTTTTGACAAATTGCCAATCGCAATCCAACGCCGCGTTTTGCAGCAGCAACTGGCTGACGCCGGCGTCGCCCCAGATTTTGATTTGATTGAATCGCTGCGGCAGTCGGCGGATTGTTTTGTCAGCGTCAGTCCGAACGCTTCCGTTGCGCGCGAGAAATCCGGTGAAATCAATTTGCGAACGAAGTCAAAGCTGGGATTCAAAGTGAACGAGTTGGTTTTAAATTTATTAAAGGGAATGGGTGCGGCAGTTTTTGACGGGGTGAAATTCAAGTGGCAAATCGGCTCGCGGGGACACTCGCCCCACCAAATGCAGGATGAGTTTTTCGACGCTGACAAAATTGGAAATAAAATTGTGCTACGGCACTGGCGCGCGGGCGACCGGTTCCAGCCCATCGGCCTGAAGTCGGCGGTCAAGCTGCAGGACTTGTTTGTGAATGCGAAAATTTCCGCCGCGCGGCGGCGGGAGTTGGTTTTGGCCGCGACGGCGGACGGCGAAATTTTCTGGGTGGAAGGAGTGCGAATCGGCGAGCGGTTCAAATTGACGCCGCAAACGAAACGGAAGCTGGTCTGGAAATGGTCCAATTTGGCTGTTTAATTCGCTTTACAAGGCCAATTCGGGCAACTATTCTTCCGCACTCTATTGATTATGGAAGCAAAGACGAAGACGATTGAACAATTTAAGACGCACGACAAAGACACGGGTTCCGCCGATGTGCAGGTTGCGTTGCTGACGCAGCGGATCAACCATTTGACCGAGCATCTGCAGACCAACAAGAAGGATCACAGCTCGCGCCGCGGGTTGCTGATGATGGTCGGCCAGCGCCGCCGCCTGCTCGATTATTTGCAGACCACGGATTTGGGCCGTTACCAGACGGTCACGAAGAAATTGAAACTGCGTCACTAGAATTTTGCGAAGGTGCGGTTTTGTTTTTTGCACGACCGCCCTCCGCTTCAGATTTGGGCCGGAAACGCGAACGGCCCGATTTTCAAACCAAACACATCGCGAATATAAATCGTTGCCTCCGGGAAATTTCATTCAGCTCCGACAGCGCTCGGAGTTCACTGAAGTTCCTCCGGCGGCACGGGAAAGTTAGAACATGTCAGAGAAAATAACCGCCCAGGTGGGCGACAAGCAGATCGTCATTGAAACAGGGAAGATCGCCAAACAGGCTGACGGCGCGGTAACCGTCCAGATGGGCGAAACCATCGTCATCGTGGCCGCCGTGGCCGCGACCAAGGCCAAGCCGGGCCAGGAATTCTTCCCATTGACCGTGGACTACCGCGAGAAGGCCGCTGCCGCGGGCAAGTTCCCCGGCGGTTACTTCAAACGCGAAGG
>Ga0181537_10000299_pt1 | contig 46307 bp, 29 predicted proteins | sample PEATcosm2014_Bin_39_FD_119765 | JGI IMG/M metagenome (GOLD analysis project Ga0181537, IMG submission 119765) | Peatland microbial communities from MTU Mesocosm Facility, Houghton, MI, USA - PEATcosm2014_Bin23_10_metaG | ecosystem: Environmental > Terrestrial > Soil > Wetlands > Peat | place...
CTGCCGACCGCTTCTAACCCCTGACCACCGCTCTTCAATTCTCCGTAGGCTCAACCTTATCCTTCGGCGCCGGCAGCGACTTCGCCGGCTTGCCCTGCTTCGCCCCCGGCACTCCCCCCGAAACGCCGCCAGAGACGCCTTCTTTCGGCCCACCCCGCACCGCAGACCGGCGAATCTCAATCCCGCCATGTTCGTTGTTGATTACCACATGCGCCGTGGCGTTTCCGGACGACCCGCTCACCGAACCGCTCGCGCTGCCCTTGTCGTCGCTGTTGTCCACTTTCAATTCCGAAAAGTCTGACTGAATTTCTCCGTCGCGCGTCCGTGCCTCCAGGCGAAAGCCGGATTTTTCCGGTATGCCCAAATGAACGTCGCCCTCGCGGTTATCGATCTGCACATTGCCCATCGAACGCATTTCCACGTCCACGCCGCCGTTGTCGTCCTGCAGGCGCACATCGCCCGAAACATCATCCAGCCGGATGTTTTTCGACCGCGTCAGCAGATGCAGCGGCCCCGTAATTTCCTCGGCATGCAGATCGTCGGAATCGAGGCTCAGGTCGCCATCAATCTTCGAAAACTCCATGTCGGTGCGCGAAGACTTGAACGTCACACTCTTGCTGAGGTGCGCCAGCTTCACGCTCTCCTGAAACTCACCCTCCAATTGCACTGTGCCTTTCACGTCCGACACCGAGGTTTCGTTCAGCCGCCCGTCCACACGCACGTCGCCCGAGACCTGCTCCACTTTCAGCGCACCTTTTTCCAGACTCACCTTCACGTTGCCCGTAACATCTTCCACTTCAACGTCGCCATGCTGCACGCCCAAATCCAGATTGCCGTCCCGGCCGACAATGTTGACGTCCCCGCGCCGCGACGCAATCGATACGCCCGCCTTGCGCGGCAGGGAAATATCCAGATCGCTCTTGACCGAGTGATCGCCCGCGGCCTGAACCCTCGCGTCCAGCGTAACCAGCCCGCCGCTCACGGTGATCGTAGGCTTGGTCCCGGCATTGTATTTATCCGCATCGCCCTGGCTTTCCGCCCCCAGGCGCTTGCGCACCACTACCGTGATCTTGTTGTCGTCCGAAGCGTGCACGCTCACCGCGCCATCGGTGTCGATCACCTTCAGGCTTGCTCCGGCAGGAAAGTCCTGTTCCAGATGATCGTCGAAGCTATAGTTGTCGCCGAAAATGTTGTTGAAGTCTTCGTCGTCAATATTGAATTGGTCCCGGATATTGGGCCAGTGTTCGCGAAAGCGCACCGCCTGCGTCGCCGTCAGCCCGCCGATCACGATCAGCACCACCAGGAACACTCCGCCCGCGCCGATTCCCGGAGCGCGCTGCCCAGTCCGTTGCGCCTGCATGTGTTCGGCCAGTTTGATCACTCCCCAAAGAATCAGCAGCACCGGCCAGTAATGCGCAAACCAGATTCCCAGCCTCGACCACGACAGCAAGTGCATGTTGCCTAAAAGAAACACCACCCCCACAATGATCAGCACCACCGGACCGGCAAACGAACGGCGTCGCCGCGGCGGAAGTCCCGAGTTCGGTGGTCCAAGGATTCCCGGCGTCCCAAAGTTAGACATGATTCACCTCGCCAGAGGAAGGAGGTTGTTCCGAATCCGGCGCAGCTCCAGAGGGAGTTGACTCCGGTGGCGCTCCCGCAGGAGGCGTCGGTGAAAATCCCGGCGGAGGCGGAGGTGGAAAGCCCGCTGGAGGCGCTGGCGGAAATCCTGCCACAGGCGGCAGCGGCCCCGTGTGCCCTTCCGACGAGGCGTTGCTCTGCATCAGTTTCACCACGCCGATTACCAGTAGAATCGCCGGCCAGGTGCGGTCGAATCCAATCCGCCCGACGTTGTCGAGCAGGAAAAGCACGCCCAGTGTGACCAGGATCGCCGGCCCCATCAGCTTGCGCGTGCGGCAACGTTCGCAGAGGCACATGCGATGGTTCGATTCGATCAATCCCCAGTTCTTGGCAAAAATCCAGCCTCCGAGACCGATCAGGAGCAGCGGCCAGAAGTGGCCAATGCCAAACTCAAACAGACCCACCGTATGCAGCAGGAAAAGCACTCCCAGGCCAATCAGAACTACGGCGCCAATCGGAACCTTGGAGGTGTCAACCTTCTCACCCGCCCCGAACGTCTGAGCCAAGCCAAAAGGATCAGGCGCCGGTTGCCCCAGCTGAAGTGCTCTCGCCGTGCGCACCGCGTCGATGATCTGGTAAAAGTAGAAAAATCCGAGCGAGATGCCGAGCACCATATCCACAAACCAGGGCAGATTTGAGCTCAGGCCCACAATCATCAGCACGAAAATCACCAGATGCGCGAGTCCCTTGGCGTACTGTGAGCAGTAGACGGCTCCCACGCCGAAAGGAAAGAATCCAGCCAGAATGCCAGCTACCGTGGGATTCGGCCCCGAAGTTGGCCCCGGGGCAACTTTTAATCCCAGGCCTTGATCCATGAACTGTTGGTAGCCAGTCTGTGCCGGCGGCGGTGTTACGACGGGCGTGAAGCCCGCGGCCGGAGTTGTGCTGTCGAGTCGTGCTGCGAGACAAGGCTCGCAGTAAATCACCCCGCGGACGTCGCGGGTGCAGGTGCCGCAGAGTGGCTTGCCGCAGGTGCGGCAAAACGCCACTGCGGCAGCGTCGTGGTTGGCGCAGTTCATACGAGCCTCCTGTACGTGGTCACCGGCACTACAGGCAGATCGTTGCCTTCGAGAAGTTGGACAGAGGGAGAGAGCGGAGTGCAAGCGAGGATCAGATGGTTTTCCGTCTCGCTGTAATTGCGTTCCTGCTTCTGTTCGGGCTCCTTGCTAGTGTCGTTCTTATGTTCTTTCGTGGTCTTCGCTGGACCCGGTTCGGCCGGAGTCACGCTGCGCCGGAATTCACGCACCCGCGATTCCACCTCATAGACGAAACGGATGTTCTCGTAATACCGCACTACGCGAGCCTGCGTCATGTTGTAGCTGTGACGCAAAGCCGTAGGCCGCAAGCTGATCTGCCGCACGTCTGCTGGCTTGACCCCGAGAACGGTCAACCCCACCGACAGCGCGAAGAACGCCATTCCAAACGACATGGCGAATCTGGGTTGCCGGATGGTGCCCCAAACCGGCTCGGCCAGTCCCGAAGCCCAGGCCTGCGCCCGTTCCAGCCACGAAACCCGCGGCTGGGTTGCGAGCACAGCAGCGCCCAGGCGTCCGCTTGCGATCCCCGTAGTTGATGCCAGAACATTTTCGACCAATCCGGCTGGAGGCTCCACCTCCGTGAGAGACTTCAGCCAGTTGCGGCCTGCTTCGGCTTCCACGAACAGCGCTCCGCAGTTAGAACACACCTGGGAGTGCTGCCGGAAGCTTTCGAGCCTGGCGCCTGTCAGCAGACCGTCGATCATGTCCGCCAGCAAAGCGTCGAACTCGTTGCAAATCATTCCGTTACTGGTCTTTTCATCTTTGGGATCTGGCATCACATCACCTGCTTATAGGTACGTTGTAGTAGGCGAGCAAGTTCCGCTCGGCCTCGATTTATTCTGGATTTCACGGTACCCTCCGGAACCTTCAAAACGGCAGCAATTTCGCGGTAGTCCATATCTTGTAAGTCCCTTAGAATCACTGCTTCCCGAAGCTCCGGCGACAGCTTGCCCAGAGCTGCGTGCACGGTCTCACCAACCTCCCGGCTGCGCACGCGCGCGTCGGGAGCCGCGGATTGGTCCTGAATTTGCTCACTGAGCGGCACCGCGTCCTCATGCTCGGAGGTGGCGTCGATCGAGTCGGTCAGGCGCTGCTGCTTCCCTTTCCGGAAGTGATCCACCAACAAATTGCGCGTAATCGTGGTCACCCAGGTAGCAAACGCGCCTTTGGTGTGATCGTAAGTAGTGAGTGTGCGATACATCTTGATGAAAACTTCCTGCGTGAGATCTTCGGCATCATCGCCGGATCCCGCGAAACGATAGCAGATGTTATAGATACGCCGGTTATAAGTACGTACGATTTCTTCCCAGGCCACGGCATCGCCGGCAATACAACGGCGAACCAGCATCGCAACGACCTGGACGTCTTCCACCCGTTACTCCCCGGAACTGCTGGATAACAAAAACCTGGATGACAAAAAGCGTGAGACTTCCGAACGCGCAGTCAAAATAAAAGCGTCAAAAAATGAAAAAACATCGAAAATAATGTCGAAAATCGTGCCGAACCTGACTTCGAAACCCCTGTGCCGCACGCTGCCGTCCTGAAACCATTGATCCTGAGAGACTTAGACCTTGTGTGCGGCCGCGCTAAAACCTTGCCCCGTTCGCGCCGAAAACATACGATTCCGAGCGCGAGCGTCTTTTCGACAGGCCTTCCCCCACAAGACAGTACGCTGATGTGGACGCCAAAGTTCTCGCTCGCAAGTTTGTGTAAATCAACGGAATTGTAGCAGCGCAAGGAATCGCTGGCGCGATTCTCGCTGCTGGCTTCGTTTGGTGAGGGAAAGAAAAATCATTCACCACGAAGCGCACTAACTATCACGAAGGTTCGCGTGCGGCGGGATTGCTGTGTCGCAAACTTTTTTGGTACCGCCGTTGGGGAAGACTCCGGCGGAGCTTTGCTCGGACCGGGACGGGCGAGGCGCCCATCGCCACATGGCCATTCACATGGGTCATTTTGATGGAACCAATGCGGGTGCGGGATATTCAGGCAGTGTTTCTTTGTTGACGTTGGCTCGCTTCACTTCCAACTCATCGAACAGGATGGAAGGGGCTACGACACTGTGGGGGATGTTGAGCGGGCGGTCGTCGACGTAGACATCGTCTCCGGCGGCGATCAGGTCGCTGCGCAGGGCGCGCGTATCCAGGTCTCCGAAGCTTGCGCCGCGGACCAGTTCCTGGTGACCATCTTTGGTCCAGACTTTGTAGAGCAGGCGTGGAGTAAGTTTGGGGCCGAAGGTTTCGACGTAATAGCAGTAAGGAAGATCGCGCTGCTGACACAGGTCGATGAGTTTCTTTTTCAGTTCCGGTTGGGACACAGGCTGAGTGGAACTCACGATCAGGTTGCTCAAGCTGGGCCCGGGAGGATAACTGGGAACCCGGGCCCGGCCGTGACCGTTGGACGCGGGGAAGTCGCGAATGGGCGAGCGGCCGATGACGTAATTCACGAGGTTGCCTTTTTCAATCACGTCGACGCGCTGCGCCGCAACTCCTTCGTCGTCGATGTCGTAATGGCCCAGCAAGGATTCGCCGTGATACGAAGAGATCGTGGGATCGTCGGCCACTGAGAGGAAATCGGGCAGGACGCGACTCTTGTAGCTGGAAGCAAATGCTCCGGTCGTGCGCTCGTTCTTGCCTAGCTCGGGTTTGCGGCCCAGAACATTTTCTCCCACCAGGTCGGCAAAAACCGATGTGGACGCATCGGCGGAGAACAGCACCGGGCCGCGGTATTCCTCATCGACCACGGGCGCATCGCGCAGTTCCTTCAGTGTGCCGGCCAGTTTGGTGGCACGCCCCACGAACTCGGTGGCTGAAGGCAGTTCCTTCATGTTGGTCACGATGAAGGCGTTCGAGCGATCCAGGCGCATGGCATCGGGGGCTTGCGTGTGACATGAGATGTTCATCTCATAGAGACTCTGCCCGTTGCGCACAACGGTGCCTTCGGAGTTGACGAAGTAGCGGTTGATGGCCTGAAATTTCAGCGAAGACTCGAAGGCCTCAATCTGCGGGTCGGTTTTGTACAGCGCGGACGCATCCACGAGCATTCTGGTCCAGGGGTGGGAATCGAATTCGAGTTTGACCAGCGGGCCTACCGACTGCACCGGCGTGGCGCGGGCAAAATCATCCACCGGTTGATCGATGGTCAGTTGCTTGAGCTGGGCCTGTTTGGCGGTGAGGGCCTGGGCGGCCTGTTTGTAAGCGCTGTCGGTGGCCAGCCAGAGTTGATTGCGCAGCGCGAGCGGGTCATCATCGAGGGGCATAAAGTTGAGCGCTCCCTCGCCCTGCCCGAAATAGCTATCCTGCTTGTAATCGCCGATGCGCACCACCACACGCAGAAAGCGGAAGCGGGAGCGCACATCATTGCGCAGGGCTCCGAACGCGGCCTCGGCGGAATAGTCGTCGAGGTCGATGACGCGGTACTCGATGTAGTAAGGCGCGGCGACGTCCTCGAGCTTCAGTTTCGACTTGGAGCGATCCAACTCCGTGCGCATGGCCAGCAGTACGGGATCCGCGTTGGCTGAGGTCTGCCAGTCTTTACTTTGTGCAAATGCGCGAGGGAGACACAAACTGAAAAGAAGAAACGGGACAACGGTGAGCTTCGCCAGCTTGCGCGCGGTGATGATTCGCGTCCTTGTCGTGATCATCAACATTATCATCATGGCTGCCCCGGGCCTTTCCCGTCCGCTGGCGCCTCGGATGGATTAGGCAGGATCGGCGGGGGGTTGAGCGCGTGGGAGCGCTTTTGCACTTCGATTTCGGAGAACAGCATGGCGGGCGCGGCGGCGGCTACCGGAATTTGTCCGGATTCCGCGCCACACATGCCGTTGAAGACGTCGACTTTTTCTCCGGTGACGAGAATGCGATTCAGTGCGGCCAGCGGAGTGCCGACGATGTCGACTCCGCGAACAAGCTGGTCGGGGCGGCCATCCGGATAGACGCGCCACACCATCACCGGCAGAACCTGGAAAGCCTGTGGCGCCGCGCGCTGCGTGAGCGTGAATCCACCCTGAATATCTTCGAAATAGAGGCCGTAGGGTTTGCCCTGCTTCTTCACTTCGTCGATCAGCTTCTGGCGCAATTCGGAATCTTTGACGGTGTGCGTGGAAGAGACAATCAGGTTGCCTTGCCGGCCCGTTGGCATCAGGCCGGGCTGGGAGCGGCCGTGTCCGTTGGAGTTGGGAAAATTCTTGATGGGCATGCGCGACATCAGGAAATTTTTCAGGACACCGTCTTTGATGACCTCGACCCGCACGGCGGGCATGCCTTCGTTGTCATACTCGTACCAGCCTCCAAGATCCATCCCGTTCAGCGTTCGCAGGGTGGGATCGTCGACCACGCTGAGGAACTCGGGCAGCACTAGCTGATTCACTTTCTTGGTGAAAGTCTGTCCTTCTTTTTCGCCGCGCTGGCGATGACCCTCCAGACGGTGGCCGAGCACTTCGTGGAAGAAGACTGCGGAGGCGCGGCCGGAAAGCAGAGCGGGGCCGTCGAAAGGCTCGGCGGCGGGCGCGTCACGCAGCGCCTTGAGGTCAGCGGCGATCTTTTCAACGCGGGCTGCGATTTCGGATTCCGGCGGCAGGTGGTTAAGACTCTCTGCCTGAAAAGTTTCCACGCGCATCAACTCCATGCCGTCGGAAGCGAGCGTGGTGGCGTCGATGGACATGCGAATGGTAGCGCCGGGCGTTACCACGTGCCGGCCTTCGGTGGAGGCGAAGTGCAGCCGCGTTTCCTGCGCGATAATCACCACGGCCGAGGAGTAAATGTAGGGATAGTTGCGAAAGTACGCGGAATATTCGCGTGCCATTTTCTCCATGGTGTCGCGATCGGGCGGCGCGGCGAGTTCCTGGTAGTCGGCGTGGGTTTGAGCCTTCTCTTCAGAGAAGTCCGGCGAAGTGTCTTCTTCTTCGGCGTGAACCTGCTTGCCGGTCTTGACGTTTAAATAAGATTTGGAAGCTTTTCGATACTCCTCGTAGGTGAGGCGCCAGAGTTCGTGGGCGAGGGCGTCGCGGTCGTCGTCGAGCACCAGCGTTGCGGAACTGATGGCGGAGACGCGGCCCTGTTCGTGGCTGTTGTCGAGTGCGGGGGAACCGATGCGCATGGTGACGTCTGCGGCACGGCGATGGTTCTGGGTGAAATTAATCAGACCGCCCTGCGTGCCCACGGCGACGGACACGCTCTGGTCATATACCGAATAGCTCATGTAGTAGGGAGCAGGGTCGAGCTTGCCAAGACTGGATTGGGCGCGCTGCAATTCCTGTTGCATGGTGGAGAGCAGGGCGTCGGTTTTTTCGGTGGTGGGTGTGGTTGCCCAGGATCGTGTCGTGGCCAGCAGGACGATTGCTAAGAGCCCTGCAGCGAGGTTGCGGCCAGATTGATTTGTCATCTTGGACCAGGCTTCCGGTGTGACGGTGCGAGTGATCGCGAATGCAGGGTTAGATTAGCAGAGTGCTTCGGTGGCGTTAAGTGCGGCGGCTGGGTGCGATCGAGGCCCCTCGCAGGCGAAAGCCCGATTGAGAAGGCGGTTTTATCGCCGCGCTGAAAGCGCTGCGCCACCCAAACCCACCCCACCACAAACCCAGGCCCATCTCACTCGAAGACCAGCCAAACCCATCCCACAATTCGGCTACTCGCTGGTGAAGTAATCCACGGTTACGGGATTTTCGAAGAGCGAGTAATCGCGGGTGACGACGGTGATGCCGCTGTCGGTGACGAAGTAGCGCTGGCGGTCGGCTTCGGCATCGTAGCCGATGGCGGTGCCTTCGGGGACGTGCACGTCGCGGTCGAGAATGGCGCGGCGGATGCGGCAGCGGCGTCCAACGCTGACGTGGGAGAACAGGATGCTGTCGTCGACTTCGGAGTAGGAATTCACGCGCACGTCGGGAGAAAGAATGGAATTTTTTACGGTGCCGCCAGAGACGATGCAGCCGTGAGAGACGATGGAATCGAGCGCGGTGCCGGTGCGTCCGGTTTCGGCGAAGACGAATTTCGCCGGTGGATACTGGCGCTGGTGCGTGCGGATGGGCCACTCTTCGTCGTAGAGATTGAAGATGGGCGAGACCGAGACAATGTCCATGTTGGCTTCGTAATAGGCCTCGAGCGTGCCTACGTCGCGCCAGTAGTGCGCTTCTTTTTTATTTTCGTCGACGAAGTCGTAGGCGAAGACGCGATAGTCGCCGACCATCTTAGGCAGAATATCCTTGCCGAAATCGTGGCTGGAGGTGGAGTCTTCGGCGTCCTTGAGGAGGACGGGAATGAGCACGTCGGCGTTAAATAGATAGACGCCCATCGATGCAGCGACTTTGGCCGGGTTCAGCGCGGAACGCAGGTCGGTGGCCTTGGGCTTTTCTTCGAAGCCGTTGACGCGGCCGTCCTTGTCCACGTCGACCACGCCGAAGCGGGAAGTTTCTTCGGGGGCGATCTGGATGGTGGCTAGCGTGACGTCGGCTCCAGAATCGCTGTGCTGGCGCATCATCTTGCCGTAGTCCATTTTGTAAATGTGGTCGCCGGAAAGAATCAGCACGTGCTTGGGCTGCTCGGAGCCTATGGAATAAATATTCTGGTAAACGGCGTCGGCTGTGCCTTGATACCACTGGTCGCTGACGCGCTTCATGGGTGGGAGGACTTCGACGAATTCTCCCACTTCGCGGCCCAGGATGTTCCAGCCTTCGCGGATGTGGCGGTTCAGCGACAGCGCTTTGTACTGCGTGAGAATGTAGACGCGGCGAAGATCGGAGTTCAGGCAATTGGAGAGCGTGATGTCGATGATCCGGTAAATGCCGCCGAAGGTGACGGCAGGCTTGGCCCGGTCGCGAGTGAGAGGATAGAGGCGCTCTCCAGCTCCGCCCGCGAGAAGAACTCCGAGAGTGTCTTTCATCGACGTCGACATCGAAGCACCCTTGAAAAACAGTAGATGGTAGCACAGGCGGGGAAGGTTGCCGTGCGGCTGCGCTGTAAAGGTTCGTATAATGCCAGCGGCGCGGCGGGGGGCAAGAAATGGTGAGGACGGGAATGAAAAAGCGCGAGGCTGGCGGGAATGCTGTAACCGAGAGCGGGGACCGAACTCTGGGAATGGATCGCGACATTACGCGGCGCGATTTTCTCAACGCCACGCTGCTGGCTTCGGGCGGGCTACTGCTGAATCCGGTGTCGCCGGCGCAGTTGATGAGTGACCAAAAAGCTGCGCAGAAAGCGGCCCAGGAAAAGTCATCCCAGGAAAAATCATCGGCCGACAGTTGGACAGGCTACGGTGGCGTCGGTGACTACGCGAACTCAAACGGCAACACCCAAGCCGTTTTCGAAGCCGGACACCAGATTCGTGACGGGTTGTTTGACGGCCCGGCTGCCGTCGTGGTCGACACCGGTGAGACCTACGACCTGGTTGTAGTGGGCGGCGGAATCAGCGGACTGGCTGCAGCTTTGATTTTTCAGCGGCAGGCGGGCAGGGGTAAAACTTGCCTGGTGCTCGACAATCACCCCATTTTCGGCGGCGAGGCCAAGCGTAACGAATTTCTGGTGGATGGCCGCCGCCTGACCGCGCATCAGGGGTCGGCGCTATTTCAGATTAATTATCCGCACAGCTTTATCGTGCGCTTCTACGAATCCATCGGGCTGGATAAACCGCGGCTCGAATATCAGAAGTGGGCCGGGCCCGATCCGGAGATGCAGTTGCCCCGCACGCCGTATCTGAGTTCGGCTCCCTACGGCCTGTACTTCGGAGCGAAATTCGGCCAGCCGCAAGGGGTGTGGCTGAGCGATCCCTGGGGCAAGAAATTGGAAGGGGCTCCGATTTCCGCCACGGCGCGAGAAGAGTTGCTGAAGACTCAATCGCCCAGCTCTGCGCAAGCGCCGCGCTACCGGGGTGACGCCATCTCGCGCCGGCTCGACACGATGACTCTCGAAGACCACATCATGGAGAGTCGAGGCATCAGCCGCGAAACCGTCCGAACATTTCTCTCGACCGACGAGGGCGGAGCTTTCGGCCTGGGGGCCGACGCGCTTTCCGGCTACACTGCTTATGCCTTTGATGCGCTGGGCGGACTGGCTGACGAAGAGCCGCAGATGTTTCCTGACGGCAACAGCGGCATCGCACGCCTGATCGTGAAGACGATGATTCCGGAATCGATTGCCGGCGAGCGCACGCTGGAAGACGTGTGCGGCAACAACGTGAATTTTGCGGCGCTCGACCGCGCCGGAGGGTCCGTCCGAATTCGCCTGGACTCGACTGCCGTCTGGCTGAAACACGACGGCGATCCAGAGAAATCGGAGTCTGTGACGGTCGTCTACACGCGCGGCGGAAAAACCTATCGAGTGAAGGCGCGTTCCGTAATTATGGCCGGCGGCAGCTGGACCACGAAACACATCGTTCGCGATCTTCCTGACGATCGCAAACAGGCCTATGCCCAGTTCTATCGCTCTCCCTGCATGGTGGCGAACGTAGCCGTCCGCAACTGGCGATTCCTGTACAAAATGGGGATTTGCGGATGCCAGTGGTTCGAGGGCCTCGGAACCTATCTGCAGATTCGCAAGCTAGCCCTTTGCGGTGGTGATTCGCCGACCATTGGACCTGATTCTCCGGTGGTGCTCACGGTCAAAGTTTTGTACTCACATCCGGGGCACACCGCGGAAGAACAAGGCCACATGGGTCGCGCGGAAATGATTTCTACTCCGTTCCGCGAATACGAACGTCAGATTCGGCAGCAGTTTACCGAGATGTTCGCGCGTTCGGGCTTCGATGCCTCCCACGACATTGCCGGGATCATTCTGAACCGTTGGGGACACGCCTATGCCAGCCCGGCTCCCGGATTTTATTTCGGCAAAGACGGCAAACCCGCGCCCGGGGACGTTCTTCGGGCAGCACCATTTGGAAGAATCGCTTTTGCCAACGTGGACCTGTCCGGAATGCCCGATCACAAATCTTCGATTATCGAGGGGAACCGGGCAGTGGAGCAGGTGCTGGATCGGGTGCTGGCGGGGTGAGGGGGATCGCTGGAGGCGAAGTCGCAAATCCTGGCTAGGCAGCTGGATGAGGCAGAAAAAAGCTCGACCGGCTTGCGCCGAAAGACGTTCAGTGACAAAAGGGCGCGATCTTGTTGATCTCGTTGGCTGCTCCAAACCACTCCCATTCGTCGCCGTCGCTGAAGATGTAGAAGGTTGCCCCATTGGGTAGTAGGACCACAGAGTTCCCACCGTAACCGCTCATCAAAGGCACCCAAAAATCGCAGCGATACTGCGGGAATTCCGCGGGCGTCATGTGCCTCGCCCAGAAATAATTGTGATATCGGTAGGTGTTTTGCACGGAGGGATTCTCGCTCCACGGAACGGGCAGGCTCACGCTAGTGGGATCTGCGGTGCGGAACAACGACTCTTTCAGCCGGGTTGGTTCCAACACCTGCTTGCCGTCAATCATGCCTCCGTTGTTGTTGAGCAAGCGGCCGAGTTTGGCAACGTCGTCCTGGATAAAATACAGCCCCCAGCCTCCAAGCGCCTTTCCCGCGGGGCTGTTGTCCGAGCGCAGCGTGGTCAGTCCACCCTGGCTCAAGTGCATTGGCTTGTAAACCATATCGCGCGCGGAATTGAAAATGTCGGCTCCGCTTCCTTGCCTCTGTTGCAGGTAGCTGTTCATGGCCTGGGTCAGGATGAATGTCGCCGCCGATTGATAGACGAAGGTCGTGCCCGGACTGGCTTTGTGAGGAAATGGCGCAAAGGCGCCTTTAATTTTCTCGGCGTAAGGCTCGGCATTAATAAAGGGGTCCTCCAGAGGGCCGTTCTCATCTTCTTCCTCTTTTGTGCTCATGTAGTTGCCCGTGGCCATGTCGGAAGTGTTGGCAAACGTAACGTTGGTCCAGTCGCCACCGTCCACGTATTGCGGTACATAGTTTCGTATGAGTTCCCCGTAGACAGAACTCCCATATTGCTGCCCCAGCCACAGCAAAGCCACGCCGGCAAACGCCGACTTCGCGACCGAATACGACGCGAACCGCATATCCTCGCAGAAGGCATACGTTCCGTAACGCGTCTGGCAGTTGCCGACATAGTGGACGCCGTTGATGAACAGTCCGTAGGTGGTGACGTCTTCTGGAAACTTGCGGCCGCTTATGAAATTCGCCAGATCGAGACCAGCATTGGGATAGTCGGCGGCAAGCGCGCTGAAAGGCTTGGTCGGCAGGCGATCTGCCATCTCGGCCGCCGTCGCTTTCCGTACCTCGTCTGCCCCTGCGACCTTGCTGGGAGCGTACGTGGCCGATAGTTGTCCCCACATGTTGAATTTGAAGTATTCGCAGGTTTCCTGGGTGATCTGGTACCGCACCTGCGAAACATGGGGGATCTTCTTGTTGCTGAACAGGAACGTCATCTCCCCGTTATGGACGCAGTTTTGATTTCGCAACACCAGAGCGAAGGGCAAAGAGGCGCGCATGTAACCGTGGTCGCCGTGTTCCTGCCAGACGCGTCCCGGACCCACAATGTAGTTCCACGCCGGACTACCGGTGATGAAGAGTCCTTGCTGAACGGGAATGAGATAGCTGCCACTCTGCACAAATTGGAAGCTGAAGCTTGCGAGGTGCCGCCACGGGGAATCAGTTCCGGTGTCGATCTTTTCGTCGTCGCGCAGAAGTCGAAAGCTGCCACTCGATGCAGGGTTTGACAGCGTCAGAGTACCTTCAAACATCTGCGACGGTGCAGCCGCACTGGCGGGCACGGCAAAGCCGGCGCTGTCGTCGACGGGAGAGACAGGAGGAGTGCCGACGAACAGCTCGTCGTAAGTGAGAACCCTCCGATTTAGTTTGCCACTTCCGGTCAGGGGATCGCCAGGCACAGTCAGAGCAGAGGCGGAGGGGACAGCGGGCCCCAGAGAGGCTAACCTTGAGACTAACAACGCCCACGACAACAGCTTCGCCAACTGTGCAGGAAGCTTCATGAGCACAAGAGAGTGTGAACTGGGCCCGAATTCTTCCCCGACGAGCGCGTCCCCAAAAAACCCAAGTCAAATTCCGCGGCTTATTTTTCTTCGATCTTGATGCGCAGCGACTTCAGGAACTTCAAGTCCTGATCGTTGACCTTTAGCTCGGGATTCGTGTTGATGGTGGTGACCAGCGAAGTTTTGTCGGTAGGTTTTTCGCCTTGCTTGCTTACGCCGATGGTGGCTTCGAGGACCAGGAAAATGTCGTATCCGCCTTCCTTGATGCGGGAAACGACCTCGGCGATTTCTTCCGAGTCAGAAAGCGATTCGTTGATGGCTTCGCCGAGTTCCTTCATGAGTTGCTTAAGTTGCTGGTCCACTTAGGTCCCCCTGGCCGGGCCACGGCCACACTCCTTGGATGCTCCGGGCGGGGGAACGGTTCGCCGCCCCGGCTCTGTTGCGTCATTGTAGCGCCGGAGGCTGTTAAAATCGAGGCCGTGAACCACATTTCTGCCGCACGGAAGTTGGGGGCAGCCACGCGCATGGCCGGGCAGCTTTTTACCGAACAGGCCGCGCGGGGCCGCGTCTGGAACGCGGTGCGGCAGGGGGCGCGCGCGACCGCACGGTCGTTTGGCCACGTGGCGCACGTGTTGTGGCTGGAAGTGACGGGGGCGGTGTTCCTGTCCATGGCGGTGTTCGGTGCTTTTGCACTGGCGCGTGAGTATGAGAAATACGAGGCAGGACACGCGACGGCTGGGCGGGTTCTGGTTGCAGTCGGCTTCACGCTGGCGTTCGCGTGGTTTGGCGTGAGCTCGTTCTGGAGAGTGAAAAAGAAGAGCAGGCTGCGCGGATGAACGCTCTCTGAAGTCATCTTAAAGAAATGGGTTCGGGAACTGGACGGCTTCCAGCCGCGCCGTAAAGAGCCAATAAAGGTGCGGGCTTTAGCCTCTGAGGCTTCGCCCGTGTCGGTCCTCGCGGCGGACGATTCGGGATTACGGTAGTTCGACAATGCAGTTCCACAATAATGGCCAACAAGATTAAGGTCGCGGCTGACAAGGTCGATGCACGAGAACTTCCGGTCGAAACTTCCTCCCACATTGCAGTGAAGCCTCTCTATGGGCCGCCGGATCTCAAAGGTTCCGACTACGAGAGTGAAATCGGCTATCCCGGCGAATATCCCTTTACGCGCGGCGTGCAGGCCACCATGTACCGCGGCCGGCTCTGGACCATGCGGCAATACGCGGGCATGGGCGACGCCGAGGAATCGAACAAACGCTACAAGTATTTGCTGGCGAACGGGACCACCGGACTTTCCGTGGCGTTCGACTTGCCCACGCAGATTGGGATGGATTCCGACCATGCGCTGGCGACGGGCGAAGTGGGCAAGGTGGGCGTCGCGATTGATTCGATCGAGGATATGCAGCGCCTTTTCGACGGCATCGAGCTGACCAAGATTTCTACATCGATGACCATCAATGCAACCGCGTCGATCCTGCTGGCTTTGTATGTGGCCGTGGCGCGGCGGCAGGGTGGAGACCTCCGCAAGCTTTCGGGCACGGTGCAGAACGATGTGCTCAAGGAATACATCGCGCGGGGCACCTATATCTATCCACCCCATCAAGCCATCCGCTTGGTGACCGACATGTTTGCCTGGACGAACGAGAACGTGCCCGAATGGAACACGATTTCGATTTCCGGCTATCACATGCGCGAGGCCGGGTCGACGGCGGTGCAGGAAGTAGCGTTCACGCTGGGCAACGGCATGGCCTATGTCGAGGCGGCGATCAAGGCGGGGCTCAACGTGGATCAGTTCGCTCCGCGAGTTTCGTTTTTCTTTAATGCCCACAGCAACTTTCTGGAAGAAGTGGCGAAGTTCCGCGCGGCGCGCAGAATGTGGGCGCGCATTATGCAGGGGCATTTCAAGGCGAAAAATCCAAAGTCGTGGATGTTGCGTTTTCACACGCAGACCGCGGGCTCGACGCTGACGGCGCAACAGCCGGAAAATAATATTGTGCGCACCGCGATTCAGGCGCTGGCCGCGGTGCTCGGGGGAACACAGTCGCTGCACACCAACGGCTACGACGAAGCGCTGGCGTTGCCCACCGAGCAGGCGGCGCGCATCGCGCTGCGGACGCAGCAGGTGATTGCCTATGAATCGGGCGCAGCGCAGACCATCGATCCGCTGGCTGGTTCGTATTACGTGGAAGCGCTGACCAACGAAATCGAGAAGCGCGCGGCTGAGTATCTGGGCAAGATTGAAGTTCTCGGCGGAATGCTGAAAGCGATTGAGCGCGGCTTCGTGCAACAGGAAATTCAGAACGCGGCGTATGAATATCAGCAGGCCGTGGACAACGAAGAAGCGATCGTGGTGGGAGTGAATCGCTTCGAGGTGGAGGAAGAAAAGCCGATCCCGATTCTGCGGATCGATCCCGCGCTGGAGTCGAGACAAGTGGAGCGGACCCGCGCGCTGCGCGCCCGCCGCGCCCCGGGACCATGGCAGGCGGCGCTCGAAGGCGTGGAAGATGCCGCGCGTTCCGGAGCGAATGTGATGCCGCGGATTCTGACTGCGGTGGAGGCCTACGCGACCGTCGGCGAAATTTCCGACACGATGCGAAAAGTATTCGGCGAGTACAAGGAAGCAGTGGTCATCTGAGAAGATATTTAGGACGACATGTAGGACAATACCTGGGACGACACCGAGTTCGATCGTTTAGCTCGAAGTTTTGTAATCGCAGGCTTTGCGGCACGATTCACAATACAGGAGCCCGTCTTGACAGAGGCGGATGTCGTCGATAGTGGTCTGGCAGAGGCAGCAGTACTTTTCGCACTGACAACCACTCTCTGAGCTTTCACACTGCGCGCAACGGTATTTTCCAGTACTGGTTCCGGTGGACATAGATTCACCTCGATGTCTTCACTGTAGCGCCCGGAGAGAAGCTCGGGAACGTCACCTTGGTAATCGGCGACTGCCGGCGACCGGGGCCGCGCAGCGTGGTCTCATTTTCTAATCAATCCCTGCGGAATCTCCGCTGCCATATAATTCTGAGCAATGACCTTCCAACATCTTCTGGATGGAGCGGAAGTCCTCGCGCAGAGCGGGAACGCGGACGTGAGCAGTGTGGAATACGATTCGCGGCGGGTGAAGCCCGGATGCCTCTTCGTGGCCATGCGCGGCGAAACCTCCGACGGAAATCGTTTTATTGACGCCGCTATTCAGTCGGGAGCGGTCGCCGTGGTGACCGATTCTGCTGCGGAAAAACCTCGCCAAGGCGTGGCCTGGGCGTTGGTTCCGCACGGGCGGCGGGCTTTGGCGCGGGTCAGCGCGAACTTCTACAAGAAGCCAGCGGAGCGCATTGCGGTCACGGGCATCACCGGAACGAATGGAAAAAGTACTACAGCATTTTTGGTGGAATCGATTCTGGCGGCGGCCGGGCGCAAGAGCGCTCTGATCGGAACCATTGAATATCGCGTGGCCGGAAAAATTTTGCCCGCTCCGCACACCACGCCCGAAGCGCTGGAGTTGAATCGCATCTTGCAGGAAGCATTGGCGCAGGGCGCAACCGATGCCGTCATGGAAGTTTCTTCGCACGCTCTCGCGCAGGAACGCGTGTATGGCGTGCCGTTTGACGTGGCCGTGTTCACGAATCTGACGCGCGACCATCTCGACTATCACCTGACGATGGAACAATATTTCGCCGCCAAGCGCGTGCTCTTTGAGGGATGCGGTACTGACCCGCCCCGCGCCGTCGTTACCAATCTCGATGACGAATATGGCGCGAAGCTGGCGGAGTTCAGCCGCAAGCGCAGTTCCGTGGTGCTCCGGTATGGATGGGAGCGGGGCGACTTTCACGCGACGCGCGTCGATATTACTCCGCGGGGGACGCGCTTCGATCTGGTGACGCCGGAGGAAACCGTTCCCTTGTTTTCGCCGCTGATCGGGCGCGTCAACGTGTATAACATTCTCGCAGCGGTGGCCGCGTGTTATGCGCGCAACTGCAATGCATCCGCGATCGCGCGCGGAGTCGAGCAATTGACCCACGTTCCAGGACGGTTTCAGCGCGTCGATTGCGACCAGCCTTTCACCGTGGTGGTCGACTACGCGCACACCGACGACGCCCTGCGCAACCTCACCGCGCTGGCGCGCGAATTCGTGACGCGTGGAGCAATGAACGCGCGCGTGCTAACCCTGTTCGGCTGCGGCGGAGATCGTGATCGCGCCAAGCGTCCACTGATGGGCGAGGCCGCAGGCCGGGGCAGCGATTTCGTCGTGCTCACCTCCGACAATCCGCGCAGCGAAGATCCGCTGGCGATTATTAATGACGCGCTTGTTGGTTTGCAGAGAACAGGCACCAAATACAGCGTGGAACCTGACCGCCGCAAGGCGATCGCGCTCGTCATTGCCGAGGCCCGGCCCGGCGACATCGTGCTGCTGGCCGGAAAAGGCCATGAGAAAGTTCAGATCACGCGCGAAGGCTCCCGTCCTTTCGACGACGTGGAAGTTGCGCATGGGGCTCTGCGCGTCGCGGGATTTCTGTGTGACGAGCCTTCATCCGAATCGACGAAGAGCGGCGTGCCAAATAATCTGCCGGCGAACAAAGAATGATTCTGTCACTGCCCAAAATCGCCGAGTTCATCGATGCCTCTGGCGACTTCCCGGTCGCCTTGCGCGAACAGGTCGCGCAAGCCTACTCCATCGACTCGCGCACCATCGGTCCTGGCCAACTGTTTTTCGCCGTGAAAGGCGAGCGGCTGGATGGGCACGATTACGTGGTCTCCGCGCTCGAAAAAGGCGCCGTCGCGGCAGTCGTCCGAAAAGACCACCTGTATCGCTACCCGTCGCACGCGCAACTGCTGCCCGTGGAAGACACTCTTGTCGCGTTGCAAACTCTGGCCACGGCCGTGCGCAAGCTCTGGGGCAAGCCGCTGGTCGGCGTGACTGGGTCGGCGGGAAAGACGACGACCAAAGAAGCCATCGCACACATGCTCGCTACTCGTTTTCGCGTGCTGAAATCGGAAGGCAACTTCAATAATCATTTCGGTCTGCCGCTGATGCTGCTCAAACTCGAGCCTGAGCAGGACGTAGCTGTCATTGAAATGGGTATGTCGCACGCAGGCGAGATTCGGGCGCTGGCGAAAATTGCGCAGCCGGAAATTGGGGTGGTCACGAACGTCGCCCCCGTGCATTTGCAGTTCTTCGACTCCATTGCCGGCATCGCGCGCGCGAAATACGAATTGATCGAATCCTTGCCCGCGAGCGGGATCGCAATTCTCAACGCGGACGACGAATATGTTTCGCAGTTCGGCCGGGACTTCCGCGGTAAGGTCGTCCTCTACGGAACGCAGCCCGCCTCGAGCGTGCGCGCCGAAAATGTCCGGCCGAAGGGATCTGACGGTTCGGAGTTTGACGTTGTCATAGGCAACTCCCGTGCCCATGCTCGCCTGCCGCTGGTCGGGTCGCACAATGTGCTCAACGCACTGGCCGCGGTCGCCGTTGGAGTGGAGCGCGGCCTGAAACTTTCCGAAGCCATCGACGCGCTGGCCACGCTCGCCCCGCCCGACAAGCGCGGACAAGTTGTCCAACTGGGTAACATCACGGTCGTCAACGATTGCTACAATTCCAATCCGAAGGCGCTCGACGCTATGGTTGATGCTTTGGTCGCGATGCCCGCCAGACGCCGCATTGTCGTGGCCGGAGAAATGTTGGAACTGGGGGCGGCCGGCGAACAGTTGCATCGCCAATGCGGACGCCACATGGCAGAGAAAAAAATTGACGCGCTGGTGGGCGTGCGCGGACTGGCAAAAGCCATGGTTGAGAGCGCGAGCGAGGCCGGCGTGCGCGCCGAGTTCGTGGCCACACCCGAAGCCGCGGGCGAGTGGTTGGCGCGCGAAGCGCGAGACGGAGACGTGGTTCTGTTGAAGGCGTCCCGCGGCGTGAAACTGGAAAAAGCTTTGGAGACATGGAAGGCGCAGCGCGACGGTGGCTAGCGTTTCGCCACGGAGGCACGGAGAAGAGCAAAACAATCTTAGCTCGTTTGCTTGTTGAAAGAAGTTGGTTTTCTCCGTGACTCAGTACCTGCGTGGTTGAGATTTCATTTTGAGTCTGTAGACATCGTGCGAGGGACGGGAGGCTGATTGCTCTACTGGCTGTTGTTCACGAAACTGCAGCACTACTTTCCGCCGTTCCGCATTTTTCGCTACGTGACGTTTCGCACCGCGTTTGCCAGTCTCACCGCGCTATTCACCGCGCTGATCGTGGGTCCGCTAGTCATCAACCGGCTGCGCGAATTTCAGATCGGGCAATACATTCGCGAAGAGGGTCCCAAGGCTCATCAGAAAAAAGCGGGCACGCCGACCATGGGTGGCCTGCTGATCGTGATTGCAATTGTCGTCCCCACGCTGCTGTGGGCGGATCTGGGCAATCGCTTCGTCTGGATCGCCGTGTTCGCCACGGGCGCGTATGCAGCGATCGGTTTCGCCGACGACTACACCAAAGTTGCGAATCGCCGCAACCTGGGCCTTACGGCGCGGCAGAAACTCGGGCTGCAGTTTGCCACCGGCATTTTGATCGCGGTCGCCTTGATCGCCATGCAAACCTACGGCATGTATTCCACTAGTCTGTTCGTGCCGTTCTTCAAGCAGTTTCACCCGGACCTGGTGATTGGAACGCTGGTGCGGCATCCCCATCTCTGGCCGCTGGCGTTTCTTCCGTTTATTATTTTCGTCGCGCTGGTGATTGTGTTTTCGAGCAACGCGGTCAACCTTACCGACGGACTCGATGGGCTCGCCATCGGCTGCACCGTGATCGCCGCGGGCGCATTGGCCGTGCTGACCTACCTCAGCGGCCACGCGACTTTCGCCACCTATCTGGAATTGCAGCGTATGCCACAAGTCGCGGAGCTCACAATTTTTTGCGGAGCGATGGTGGGCTCGTCCATCGGATTCCTGTGGTACAACGCACATCCCGCCGAGGTGTTTATGGGCGACGTGGGTTCGCTGGCGCTGGGCGGCGCGATTGGCACGGTCGCGGTCATGATCAAACAGGAACTGCTGTTGCCGTTTATCGGCGGCGTTTTTGTCATCGAGGCAGTTTCGGTCATCCTGCAGGTGGGCTCGTACAAGCTGCGCAAGAAGCGCATCTTCAAGATGGCCCCGCTGCATCATCACTTCGAACTGATGGGCTGGTCGGAGTCGAAAATTATTGTGCGCTTCTGGATCGCGTCGCTAGTGTTTGCGTTGTTCGCGCTCACGACTCTGAAGCTGCGGTGAGCAAACCCAGTTGCTAGTGACTAGGGGTTAGTGACTGGCAACAAACCTGCCGATCAGGGTTGTTCGGTTTACTAGCCACTCGCCATTAGCAAATAGTCCCTCGTCAGTGAAAGATGGAACTAAAAGACAAACGCGTGCTGGTAGTCGGCCTCGGCAAGTCCGGGGTAGCGTCGGCGCTGTTCCTGAAGGCGCACGGGGCGCGCGTTACCGTGTCTGACACCAAGAGCGGCGACGAACTGCGCAACGAGATTCCAGTGCTGCTCGATCACGGCATTACGGTCGAGACCGGTGGGCATGGTGACCGAACATTTCGCGGGCAGGACATGATTGTGGTCAGCCCTGGCGTTCCGGTCGATGCGCCGCCGCTGGTGCAGGCCCGGGCGCAGGGCGTCACGGTGATTGGCGAGATCGAACTGGCCGCGCGCTTTCTGCCAGGTTCGATCGTGGCTATTACTGGGTCGAACGGCAAGACAACGACGACAACGCTCGTGGGCGAGATCATGACTACTGCTGGCTTCCCCGCGCTGGTGGGCGGAAACATTGGCACTCCGGCGATTTCACTTGCCGAACAGGCGCAGCCGGAGACGGTGATCGTGCTCGAGGTCTCGAGTTTTCAGCTGGAAACGATTCAGACGTTTAGTCCGAAGGTTGCGGTGGTGTTGAACGTCACGCCCGATCATCTCGACCGGCATCGCACGTTCGGAGCCTACACCGATGCGAAGGCCCGCATTTTCGAGAACCAGCAGCCCAGCGACTTCGCCGTCTTGAATGCCGACGATCCCACGTGCGTCGCTATGGCGACGCGCACCCGGGCGCAGGTTTTCTGGTTTAGCCGGCAGAAGGAACTGCAGCAGGGCGCGGAGGTGCGGGATGGAGCGATTGTTTTCCGCGATGCGCGAAAGGAAGTGCGGCCCGTGCGGTCTTCCGGACCGGACAGCGTGTTCGTTGGGCCGAACGAACGGCAGACCATCATGCTCGTAAGCGAAATTCCGTTGAAGGGCGCGCACAATCTGGAAAACGTTTTGGCCGCGGTGTGCGCGGGCGTGTTGATGGGCTGCGCTCCGGAAAAAATCCGGCAGGCGGTGCGCGAATTCAAGGCGGTGGAACACCGGCTGGAGTTTGTCGCCAGCATCGGCGGCGTGGACTACTACAACGATTCCAAAGCCACCAACGTAGACGCGACCATCAAAGCGCTGGAATCGTTCCCCGCGAACATTCACCTGATTCTCGGCGGCAAAGATAAAGGCAGCGACTACACCGTGCTCAACGATCTGGTGCGGCAGCGCGTGAAGCGCGTGTACACGATCGGCGCAGCGGCAGCGAAGATCGAGTCGCAAATTAAAGCGGCTGAAATTGTGCATGCGGAGACGCTCGATCACGCGCTGCGCAAGGCACAGGCCGCAGCGCAGCCCGGCGACGTGGTGCTGCTGGCTCCGGCGTGCGCCAGCTTCGACCAGTTCAAGAATTACGAACACCGCGGCCAGGCTTTCAAAGAAATTGTGCGAGCGCTTGCGGCTGACACCAAAGTCAGCTCGACCTGACCGACCGCGGCTTCGACCCGTTGCCACCTGAAATCCCGCACCCTGTCTACCTTTGGACCTGGCCCTCCTCGGGAATGTGTTTTCACGGGATTGTGATTAGAATCACCCCGTCTGCCAACCGTCATGGCACAATCTAAAGTGTCCCAATCATGACTGGAACATTTTGATCAGGGATGCGCCGTACGCGGAGTCGGCTCACGAAGTCCGCCCGGGGAGATGTGAAATGGCACAAGAACAAGACAACCTCGCGATCAAAGACAGCCGCACCGGCCGCAGCTATACCGTCCCCATCGAGAATGGGACGATTCGAGCGATGGATTTGCGGCAGATCAAAACCGACCCGGAAGATTTTGGGCTGATGACTTACGACCCAGCCTTCATGAACACGGCGTCGTGCCGCAGCACCATCACGTTCATCGACGGCGACCGAGGAATTCTTCGTTACCGCGGCTACCCCATTGAAGTGCTGGCCGAGCACTGCTCGTTTCTGGAAGTGGCGTTCCTGTTGCTGTTTGGCGAACTGCCCACCGAGGGGGAACTGAAGAGCTGGGTGCTCGAGATCACGCACCACACCATGCTGCATGAAAACACGAAGAAATTCATGGAGGGCTTCCGCTACGACGCGCATCCCATGGCGATGCTGGTGAGCACCGTGGCCGCGCTGTCGACGATCTATCCGGAGGCGCGGGAGATTCACGATGCCGGCAACCGGATGCTGCAAATCAAGCGGCTGATCGGGAAGACCCCTTCCATCGCGGCGATGTCGTATCGCCACAACGCCGGCCTGCCCTACGTGTATCCGGACAACGATCTCAGCTACACCGAAAATTTCATGAACATGCTGTGGAAGAAGGTCGAACCCAAATACAGCGCCAATCCGGCGCTGGCGAAAGCGCTCGACATTCTTTTTATTTTGCATGCCGACCACGAGCAGAACTGCAGCACGAATGCGATGCGGTCGGTGGGCAGTTCGCAGGCGGATCCGTTTTTATCGACGGCCGCAGCCGCAGCGGCGCTTTCCGGTCCGCTGCATGGAGGCGCAAACGAAGAAGTGATCCGCATGCTCGACGAAATCGGTTCGAAGGAAAATGTTCCGGCGTATGTGAAACGTGTGAAAGAAGGACACGGCCGGCTGATGGGCTTCGGGCATCGCGTCTACAAGAATTACGATCCGCGGGCCAAGATTATCAAGTGGACGGCGCAGCAGGTGTTCGAGGTTACGGGACACAATCCGAAACTGGAGATCGCGCTGGAGCTGGAGCGCATCGCGCTCGAGGACGACTACTTCATCAAGCGCAAGCTTTATCCCAACGTCGATTTTTATTCGGGGATCATTTACCAGGCCGTGGGTTTCAAGCCGGAAATGTTCACCGTGCTGTTTGCGATTCCACGCACGGTGGGATGGCTGGCGCAGTGGCAGGAGTTGATCACCGATCCCGAACAGAAGATTGCGCGCCCGCGTCAGGTCTACCTGGGACACGAGGTGCGCGAGTTCCTCCCCATGGCGAAGCGCACGCCGCTGGTGACGGCGAGCTAGGTTCGCCCTCGATGCTCGCGCTCGGGGATATTGGGAGAAAAACGGCGAAGTGTTCCTGAAAGAGACATGCGGGAAAGTACAGATGGGTGGCGGCTAAGTCGTTGATATTTGTGGTCGAACGCTGAGGGCACAGGGGTTAGGCCTGTGCAAAACCTGTCTACCTTAGGTAGTGCCTCAAGTTTGAAATCTAGAGATCAGGGCTAAAAATTACACGCAGCAGGAACCAGAAACCATCGCGAGCGATACCGTAGATCGTTGCAGCGACTGCGAGAATCCCAAGAATGAATTTTGCCCACATTGGGAGTCTGTCTACGGCTCGTGAGATGTATCCCATGTCCAGCCATCGTTTCAGAAAACAAAATGCCGTACTACTTCTTTGTACGGGCCACGTGGTTTGGGAACGGATGCGTAGTGGTCAGCCATCTGCACGATTTCCTCAAGATCCAAATGCGGTCACTGAGGCCACCGTTCTAACCTATGAGATTTCCAACTGAGGCACTACGTGTGCCGCGAACAAACACCAACCGTATGGAGGTATGAAGCTGCAAGAGAGATGAGGGTAGGTCCCTCGGAGCCGGCGATCAGGAGCAGGCTCCAAACCGCTGCGAACTGCTGGCGTTAAGAGCGCTGGTGGCGCGGACGGCACCGTGTCCCCGAACCAAGACAAGCAACAGTCAGCAATCGCCAATTAGCAATTCTCCTGTGTGGGTCTCCGCTGGCGTGGTGAAATCAAACTCCATGGCAAAGCGCGTGAGTGTCGACCGCTGGCTGTTCACTGTGACCATGCTCCTGGTGTTTGTGGGGTTGGTGATGGTGTTTTCGGCGTCGGCGGTGATGGCGCGGGAACGGTTCGGATCGGAGTATGTGTTTCTCTCGAAGCAATTGATGTGGGCGGCGGCGGGGCTGATAGCTATGGTGCTGGCGATGCAGGTGCATTACCGGCGCTACAAGCATCCGGCGCTGGTGTTTCCGCTGCTGGGACTGACTACGCTGCTGCTGATCTCGGTGTTTTTTCTTGACCGCTCGCACAACACGCATCGCTGGTTCCGGGTGGGCGCGCTTTCGTTTCAGCCCTCGGAACTGGCCAAGCCGGTGCTGATTTTGTTTCTGGCATATTTTCTCGCAGGCCGCACCAAGGATATGGACGACGCGCGCAACACGCTGCTGCCGGCGGCCGCGCCCGTGGTCGTACTGCTGGGCCTGATCGTGTTGCAGCCCGATCTTGGCACTGCGATTGCCTGCGCGAGCATTGCGGCTTGCATTCTTTATGTGGCGGGAATGCGGCTGCGCTATTTCGCCTATGCAGTTGGAGCGTCGCTGGTGCCGCTTTATTTTCTGATTTTTCATGTTGCTTTCCGGCGTGACCGCATTCTGGCGTTTCTGAATCCGTATGCAGAACGGCAGAAGGCCGGGTTCCACCTGATTCAGTCGCTGATCGCAGTGAGCACTGGCGGGATCACCGGAACGGGATTGATGGAAGGCAAGCAGAAACTTTTTTATCTGCCCGAGCCGCACACCGATTTTATTTTTGCCGTGACCGCGGAAGAGTTGGGCCTGGTGGGCGCGATGTTCGTGGTCACGCTGTTTGCCATTTTCCTGTGGCGCGGGATGCGGGTTTCGTGGCGCACGGAAGACGTTTTCGGACGATACCTGGCGGTCGGAATCACCAGCATGGTGGTGCTGCAGGCCTTCATTAACATCAGCGTGGTGCTGGGCATGATGCCGACGAAAGGAATTCCGCTGCCGCTGGTGTCGTACGGAGGGTCGTCATTGTTTGTGACGCTGGCGTGCGTGGGCGTGCTGCTGAATATTACGAAGCAGGCAGAGTAAGGAAACCATTGCCACGGATTTGCACGGATCTTCACGGATAATTCTTTTCCTGATCTTGCTTTTTCTATGGTTAGGTTTATCCGTGTGGATCCGTGGCAAGTTCTTTCTCTGGTTTATAGTCACTTCATGCGGGCCATTCTGGCGGGTGGTGGGACGGGTGGGCATGTGATCCCGGCGCTGGCCATCGCCAACGAACTCAAGAAAAGTTATGGGGCCGAGGTGCTGTTCATTGGGACGGCGCGCGGAATCGAGAACCGCCTGGTGCCGGCGGCAGGATATCCGCTGCTGTTGGTGCGGGTGGGTGCGCTCAAGAATGTGAGTCTGGTAACGCGGCTGAAGACGGCGTTTGATTTGCCGCGAGCGGTCTGGGGTGCGGGGCGCATGTTGAACGAGTTCGCGCCGGACGTGGTGATTGGCGTGGGCGGATATGCCTCTGGTCCGGCTATGCTGGCGGCGGTGGTGAAACATATTCCGACGCTGGCGTTTGAGCCAAATGTGGTGCCGGGGTTTGCCAACCGCGTCGTGGCGCGATTTGTTTCTGCGGCTGCGGTGCACTTTCAGGAGACAGCGAAATATTTTCAACACGCGGAAGTGACTGGAGTGCCGGTGCGCCAGGCGTTCTTTGAGATTGCCGTTTCAGAGGAGTCGAACAAGAGACGCGGCGAGACTCCGACGTTGCTGGTGTTTGGCGGGAGTCAGGGGGCGCACGCGATCAATGAGGCGATGATCCGCTGCTTGCCTGTGTTGCGGCAGGAGGCGCCGGGGATTCACATCATTCATCAGACGGGCGAGCGTGACTATAATGACGCGCTGGCCGCGTATAAACATTTGAGCGAGTCAGCGGCGAGTTTCACATTCGAAGTGTTCAAGTTTATTGAGGACATGCCAGCAGCGTTTGCGCGCGCGGATCTGGTGGTGTGCCGCTCGGGCGCCAGCACCGTGGCGGAAATCGCGGCGGCAGGGAAGCCGGCGGTTTTTGTGCCGTTCCCGCGGGCGGCCGACGATCATCAACGGGTGAATGCCGAGGCGCTGGAACGGGCTGGGGCCGCGGTGGTGGTGGAAGAGTCGAAACTGGAGGGCGTCTGGCTCGCGGAGACGATTGCCGCGCTGCTGCAGGATTCATCGCGACTGCAGAAGATGAGCGCGGCGGCGCGGGGGATGGCGCATCCCCATGCGGCGCGGGATATTGCGGCGATGGCGGCGCGCGTGGCGGGGATCGAAGAACGCTAGCCACGGGTTGGCACGGATTTCCACGGATAGAGTTTTTTTTGATTTTTGTTTTGTTTTCGAGCTTAGAGTTAATCCGTCTTTAGGTTTATCTGGGTTGATCCGTGAAATCCCTAGCAGATTTTGACTTATGTTTGCCAAGATTCAGCGCATACATTTCGTGGGGATCGGCGGGATCGGCATGAGCGGGATTGCCGAGGTGCTGCTGAATCTCGGCTACAAGGTTTCCGGGTCGGACTTGAAAAGTTCGGCGGTGACGCAGCGGCTCGCGGGGCTGGGCGCCGCGGTGTTTGAGGGGCACCGGGCGGAAAATGTTTCAGGAGCGGAAGTGGTGGTCACGAGTTCGGCGATCTCGGTGGAGAATTCCGAGGTGGCCGAGGCGCATAAGCTGCACGTTCCCGTAATTCAGCGGGCGGAGATGCTGGCCGAGCTGATGCGACTGAAGTATGGCATCGCGATTGCCGGCATGCACGGCAAGACCACGACTACTTCGATGGTGGCGGCGGTTCTTGCCGCGGGCGGGCTCGATCCGACTGTGGTGGTGGGTGGGCGGGTGGATGCGCTGGGGTCGAACGCGCGGCTGGGGAAGTCGCAGTACCTAGTGGCCGAGGCGGATGAGAGCGACCGCAGCTTTCTTAAATTGTCCCCGATTCTTTCGGTCATCACCAATATTGATCGCGAGCACATGGATTGCTACCGCAACATGCGCGACGTGAAGAAAACCTTTCTGGAGTTCATGGACCGCGTGCCGTTTTATGGAATGATCGTCGCCTGCAATGACGATCCGCTGCTGCGGCGGTTGTTGCCGCAGGTGCAACGGCGCACGGTCACGTATGGCACGAAGCGCGGGTCGGATTTCTGGATCAAAATCCCCACTTTTCGCGCAAAAGACGCGCGCGAAATGGGGCACCCGCCTTTGAACACGTTTCGCGTGAGCTATCGCAAGCAGGACCTCGGCGAATTCACGCTGCACGTGCCGGGCGTGCACAACATTCTGAATGCGACGGCGGCGATTGCGGTGGGCGTGGGACTGGACGTTGGAGTCGAGGCGATCCGCGCAGCGCTTGACCAGTTCCGCGGCGTGGACCGGCGCTTCCATCTGCGCGGGCGGGCGGCGGGAGTGAGCGAGATCGACGATTACGGCCACCATCCCACGGAGATCAGGGCCACGCTGGCCGCGGCGAAGACCTGCGGGTTCCGGAAGATTCACGTGGTGTTCCAGCCGCATCGTTATACGCGCACCCGCGACCTGATGGAAGAATTCCGCGCAGCGTTTGGCGATGCGGATTCGCTGTTCGTGCTCGACATTTATGCGGCCAGCGAGAAGCCGATCGAGGGCATCACCGCGGAAGCGCTGGCACGGAGCATCGGCTCGACTGGCGGCTCGCAGGGCGGCTCGAACGCCGGGAGTGGCGAACGAAGCGCCCAGTATGTACGTTCCTTCGCTGAGGCGGTGAGTGCCGCCGCGGCCGCGGCGCAGGATGGCGACATGATCCTGACCCTGGGCGCGGGCAGCGTCTCGCAGCTCGGGCCGATGATTCTGGAGAAGCTGAAAGAGCGGGAGCCAGTGCGAGTTGGCGGCTAGCGGCCTGCGCTTCGCGCTGAAAGCGTGCCAAGGCTTGGGGGTCGGCGGCCAGATCATCGGGCAAGAACTTCAGCGCCACAAAACGATGCAGCCGCACATCTTCAGCTTTGTAAACCACTCCCATTCCCCCTCCGCCGAGCTTCTCTACGATGCGGTAATGCGAAATGGTCTGGCCGAGCATGGTCTGGCCGAGCATGGAGTGGTGCAATGCTAGGCGCGAAGAGAAGGCAAGTCAATGAAAGCAATGGAGTTGGACGGAGTCGGCGGTGGCTCAAAGATGGCTGGGGTTAAATGCCGCCGTTATGCTCACTGACGGCGAACCCCGGGAACTAATTCGCACTCCGGCACGTATCTTCCGTCGCTAACGGATTCCGTTGGGGTTCGTCTATCTGCCATACGGAGAGCAAGACGATGAAAACACAAGCGTGGGCATGGCTGACGGCCGGAGTGGTGGCGCTGGGGCTGAACGGTTTTTATCACGACGGCGGCGCGGCATGGGCGCACCGGATTGCCGAGCGCGTCTCGGACCGGTCGGATTCTGTGGTGCAGCGGGTTTCCGACCACGCGGACCGGTTCGTGGCGGAGGTTCGCATGGCTGCGGGGCGCGAGGAAGCGGCGTACTGCCCCTTTTCGACAGCTCGGGCGCAGTTCCAGGGCAAGATGGCTCGCACGCAGCATAGGTTCGTGCCGGACCAGACCAGATTCGCCCAGACTAAAATCGTCCGCTTCGAGGGGATGACGAACCAGGAAGCGGTTCAGGCGGAGCGGTTGGAAGCCAATGAGGAGGGGACTGAAGCGCGGGCTGAAGCCCAAGCTGAGGCGCGAGCCGACGCGCAGGTCATCCGCATGCGTATTGCGCCGGTGGCGATTGACCGGGCTGCGTTTGAGCGGGTTGTGATTGATCCCATAAGGATTCGAGTGGCTTGTCCGCGGGTGCGGGTGAATGTTCCGGCGGTGAGGATTCCGGTCGTGAACATTCCCCGGATGCCTGCGATCGGGATTCCGGCTCCGGTTATCTCGATCTCTGGGGCTGAATCGGATTCGGACCCGATTTAAGTTTCTCGTCTGATTCGGTGGGTGTGCGTCCTCTTGCCTCCTGGGAAGGGCACGGCAAAACAGCTGTGCCCATTTTTTATTGGGGGGATTAAAGCATAAGATGATCTAGGATGCGCGGCATCGATAGGTTTGCGGCCCGGCTTCGCCCTGGCCGGACAGACGAGGCGGCCGTCTCCACATGAGCCTTTTCGACGATGTCATCCTTCGATGATGGCGCCTCTGATTCCCATCTGTGCAAAACGAACCAACATTTTGTCTATCTCAAATCGCAAAATGAAGTTATAGTTTGAAGGCTCAGCGATTTCCACGACAACTGACCTGAACTGATGGCGCGAAAAAGCGGTTCCACCATCGTGCAGGAAGAGTTGTACCCACACGGTGTGGAACGTTCACGCGTCGAGCCTTCACGCGTCGAATCCGCGCACAACAATCACGACAACGATTTGGACGATGCGCGGCTGGTTGACCTGGACGTGGACGAGGAATCTCCATTTCTGCGCGGGCAAAAGCGGGTCCCGGCCCGCCGCAGTTCTATCCCAAGAAAAACCGTCAACTGGCTGTTGTGGGTGGCTGTGGCTGCCGCTCTGTTGTGCGCCGCCGGAATCGCTGCGGGTGCGCTCTATGCATATGGCGAGCGTTCCTGGCGCTTCCGCGTGGAATCGAGCGACAACATCGAAGTCACGGGCACGCAGAATGTGACCAAAGCGCAAATCATGGAAGTGATGGGCGGCGACATCGGCCGCAACATTTTTTTCATTCCGCTGGCGCAGCAGAAAGCGCAACTGGAGACCATTCCGTGGGTGGAGTCGGCCAGCGTGATGCGCTTTGTGCCCAATCGCCTGAAGGTGGAGATTGCTGAACGCACGCCGGTAGCGTTCGCGCGCGTAGGGCCGCGCATCGCGCTGATCGACGCCGGCGGCACGCTGATGGAGTTGCCACCGAAGCGCAAATATTCCTTCCCCGTGATTCTGGGGATGAATCCCGGCGAGCCGCTTTCGACACGAGCTCCGCGGATGAAGGTCTACATGGATTTAGTTCGCGACCTCGATTCTGGCGGGGCGCGCTATTCGCAGGATTTGAGCGAAGTGAATCTCATCGACCTGGAAGACGTGAAGGTCCGGGTGAATGATCCGGCCGGGGATGTGCTGGTACATCTGGGATCATCCGACTACTTGCGGCGCTACAAAACTTATGCCGGCCATGTGCAGGAGTGGCGGCAGCAGTTCCACGATCTGGAGTCGGTCGATTTGCGCTACGACAACCAGATTGTGGTGAATCCCGATATCCCGAAAGTGACGAAAACAGCGAAGCCGGCGGCGGTGACTTTTGCTGCCGTGAGAACGGCTGCGCCCACAGTGAAGCCGGCAGCGCTGGTAACGAAGATGCCGGCGAGCGCGGGTCCGCATGACAAGGCGGTGCCCAAGCCCGCGTTTGAAATGACGGAGACGAAGCTCAATTCAAATGCACCTGGCGCGAAAACGACGGCGAAGAAACCGGCGGCGGCAAAAGCTAACGCCAAGAAGCCGGTTGCGAAAGGCAAAGCCGCCAGCGTCCCGAAGAAGCCAGCGGCGCAGAACAAACCCGCGAATTCCGCTGCTGCGAAGAAAGCAAATTCAGCGGCGGCCCAGAAGCAAGCACAGAGTCACCGACAGAGTGGGAACGATGTTGCGGCGCGGAAAACTGCGGCGGCGAAATCTCCGCTGCACGCAGGCGCGACGCCGACAGCAGCGAACCCGGCCCTGCCGAAGCCAAGTCCGGCGATCGCGAAGCAGCAGGAGAGTCCGGCTCCGAATTAAGAGCAACCTTGTAAAACGCATTTCAACTTAATAAAAGATCGGATCAATAAAGATCGGGAATTCATAACCCATGGCGAACCAGCAGGGAAGTTTTCTTACCGCAATCGATGTGGGCAGCGCCAAAACTTGTGCCCTGATGGCGGAGGTCACCGAGACCGGACTGCGCTATCGCGGGCACGGCGTGGCCGAGTCTCGTGGATCGCGCAAGGGCGTGATCGTGGAACTCGACAAGGCGGTGACGGCCATCCAGAAAGCGGTGGAAGCCGCCGAAGATACCGCCGGGGCGCCCGTGGAGCACGCCATTGTCGGCATAGGTGGAGCTCACGTGCGTGGCGTGAACAGCCACGGCGGCATCAGCCTGGGCACACGTCCGCGGGAAATTGGGCGCGACGAAATCAAGCAGGCGGTCGATCGGGCGCGCGCGATTCCGCTGCCCGCCGACCGCGAAATTCTGCATCTGTTGCCGCAGGAATTTATTTTGGACGATCAGGCGGGCGTGCACGATCCCTTGGGCATGATGGCGGCGCGTCTCGAAGTGCGCGTCCACATGGTGACGGCCGCGACCAGCGCCACGCAAAACGTGATTACTGCGGTCAACAAGGCGGGCGTGCACGTGGACGACACCGTGTATGAGCCGCTGGCGGCAGCCGATTCCGTGCTGCGCGCCGACGAGCGCGAACTGGGAGTTTGCCTGGCGGATGTGGGCGCCGGGTCGACTGAGATGATTGTTTTCCATCAAGGCGCAGTCGCTTTTGCGGGAGTGATTCCAATCGGCGGCGACCACTTCACCAGCGACTTATCAGTAGGGCTGTGCACGCCGCTGGCAGAAGCGGAAAAAATCAAGAAGGCTTATGGCAACGCGATCGTAACGCTAATTCCCGAAGGCAACGAAGTGGAAGTGCCGTCGGCGGGCGACCGCCCTTCGCGCTTGTTGCGGCAGCGGCTGGTGGCGGAAATTCTGGAGCCGCGGGCGCGCGAATTATTCGAGATGATGCGCGAGAGCCTGCGCCACAGCGGCATGTTCGACGTCTGCATCGCGGGCATTGTGCTGAGCGGTGGGGCGTCGCGCCTGCCCGGAATTTTCGACGTGGCCGAGTCCGTGCTGCGCCGCGCCGTGCGCCTTTCCTGGCCCATGCCGCTGGCCAAAATGCCGGCCACGCTGGCTGAGCCCGAATTCGCCGCGGTGCTCGGCATGATCAATTACGGACAGCGCGCACGCGTAGCCAGAGGCTTGCAGGAAGATCGCTGGGGAACAAGGCTGAAGGCGATGTTGGTGGGCAAAGGAGCGTGAAGCAGGGGTTAGGGGACCCGGGGCTTGGTGACGAGTGGGGCCGGGTCAGTAAATGGGCAAGAGATTTTTCTAATCCCCAACCTCTGATCCCTGATCCCTTTCGCGAACCAGACATCGCGCCAAGAAGCAACAGAAATTTTATCCAGGTGAAAAAATGAAAACCGATTCCAGCATTCGCATCAGCTTTAACGAAGAAGCCCGCAACGACGCCAAGATAAAAGTGATCGGCGTGGGCGGCGGCGGCGGCAACGCGGTCAATCGCATGATCGACGCCGGCGTCGAGGGCATTGAATTCATCGTCGCCAACACTGATCTGCAGGCGTTGCGCATGTCGCACGCTCCAGTGAAGCTCCAACTCGGCGTGAAGCTCACTAACGGGCTGGGTGCGGGCGCGAATCCGGAAGTCGGCCGCAAAGCCGCGCTCGAAGATTCCGACAAGATCATCGAAGCGCTGGAAGGCGCGGACATGGTCTTCGTCACCACCGGCCTCGGCGGCGGAACGGGCACGGGCGCGGCGCCCATCATCGCGTCCCTGGCCGTCGAATTGGGCGCGCTTACAGTTGCTGTCGTCACCAAGCCGTTTTCCTTTGAAGGCAAACGGCGCATGGCACAGGCCGAGCGCGGCATTGCCGAGCTGATGGAATCGGTGGATACGACGATTGTGATCCCCAACGAAAAACTTCTGGCAGTCGCGGAGAACGCCGGGTTCTTCGAGTCTTTCCGCATCGCTGACGATATTCTGCGGCAGGGCGTGCAGGGAATTTCCGACATCATCACGATCCCCGGCATCATCAACCGCGACTTCGCCGACGTGAAAACAATCATGGCCAACATGGGTTATGCGGTGATGGGAACGGCCACGGCCAGCGGCCAGAATCGCACCATGGAAGCGGCGCAGCGCGCGATCGCCTCGCCATTGCTCGAGGCCGGGGCCATCGACGGCGCGCGCGGCATTCTGATCAATATCACCGGTTCGGCTTCGCTGAAACTCGCGGAAGTGCAGCAGGCGTGCACCATCATTCAAAGCGCCGCGCACGAAGACGCCAACATTATTTTCGGCGCAGTGATGGACGAGAAAATGAAAGACGCGGTGAAGATCACCGTGATTGCCACCGGCTTCCGCACCGCGCAGCCGCCGCGCCACCGGCACCAGGAAACGCGCACTTCGTTCGCAGCCCGAAACGACGACGCCATGGATTTTCCTTCGCACGAGCCCGCAGATGAGCCCCCGCCCGGACACATCATGTCGAGCGCGGATCCATCGCACTCCGAAGTTTCCGCCGCGGATGACCGTTCGCCGGATCGTTCGCCGGATGACCGTTCGTTCGACGAATCGTTTGTGTCCGGCGCGGGCACCAGCGCGCTGACATATAGTTCGCACGCCAGCCAGTCCATCCCGGTGGAACCGATGCACACCAGCGTCGCGAACTATGAGCGCACAAACTATGAGCAGGACGATCTCGACGTCCCAGCGTTCCTGCGCAAGCGCAGCGAAGTAATGTAGGGCAGAAACAAATCAAGGCAGCGGGGTCGTTACTGACCACTCGCCACTGCCTTTAGGAAAACATTTTCCGTCGAGGGGAGTATCGTTCCAGTAATCAGTAACGGGTTACCGAAGGCAATGGAACGCAGGTAACCAGGGGCGCATGTCATTGTCCCAGAATGGGTTAAATCGAAATTGATGTTTTTGCGAATCGAAAGTTTGCCATTGTCGGGAGCGGCATAAGTCTCGTATTATCGTGTAGTTGGGCCCTGAGCGGATCCTGTTGCGAAGTTACCTCCGGCTGGCATCGCGCGTGCTTCGTAATAACCAGAACTTCTGAATTGGGGAAAAAAGGACTGAAGATGTCAAAGCGGGGAATGCGTTCCTTTCGTCTGATTTTTGTTTTCCTGATGAGTTTGCCTTTGAGCGTTACCAGCTGGGCTGCGCACCTTAACACGCCCGCGACTACCACGGCAAAATCGAAGACACAGAAGATCAATGAATCGCAGCGGACGAAGCGTCGCCTGCATCATCTGGCGAGCGCTCGCACCGCCACGCCGGCTTCCGGAGCGCGTCTTTCGAGCGCACATGCATCCAGCGCACATGCGTCCCCGGCCCGTCTTTCGTCCTCCGCACATCTTTCCACGACTACGGCTCGCCGCCGCTACCAGGAGCGTTTCCATATGAGTTCGTTCGCCGAGGACATTGCCGAAGGCGATGTCACCGCCGGCGAGGATAACGTGGTTCGCCAGGCTGCGCTTGACGCGCTCGGCAACATGAATGGCACAGTCGTCGCGATCGAACCCACCAGCGGCCGCGTTCTCGCCATGGTGAATCAGAAGCTCGCGCTATCGAGCGGCGCGCAACCTTGCTCCACCATCAAACTCTCAGTCGCTCTTGCCGCGCTGAACGAAGGGCTGGTCTCAAAAGAGACCGAAGTCGCCCTCGGAGGCCGCAGCCGCGTCAATCTCACCGAAGCCCTGGCGCACTCCAATAATCTCTATTTCGAGACTCTGGGACGCAAGCTGGGCTTTGAAAAAGTTGCTTACTATGCGCATGAATACGGGCTCGGCGAGTTAGCCGGCTACGACATTGCCGGCGAACAGCTGGGCAGCTATCCCGATGAAGTGCTTCCCGAGAAGCTTGGCGGCGTAGGCAAAATGTGTTCCTTCGGCGAGAGCGTTTCCATGACGCCGTTGCAGCTGGGCGCAATGGTTTCGGCTATTGCCAACGGCGGAACGCTTTACTACTTGCAGCATCCGACGTCGCCTGAAGAGATTGCAAACTTCCAGCCGCGGATCAAGCGCACGCTCGATATCGCTTCGCTGATTCCAGAAATTTCCGATGGCATGGCTGGGGCGGTGCAATATGGCACGGCCCGCAGTCTGCGCCTCAACTTTAACGAAGAAGAAATCCTGGGCAAGACTGGAACCTGCTCGCACGCCGGCACGCGTTTTGGCTGGTTCGCTTCCTACGCCAACACCAGCGTGGGACGCATCGTGGTTGTGATCTTCCTGCAGGGCGGCCGTCCGACCTTTGGCCCCAAGGCCGCAGAAATTGCCGGACGCATGTACCGCAATCTTTATGACCACAAGTTCTTCCTCGCCGGACCGAGCCTGCCGGGCGACACGGCCGCGGTTCATCCCGTGAGCAACACTCCGTAACCCGACCGCGCTCAATCTCATTCTGAAAGGCCTCTTGAAAGAGAGGCCTTTTTTCTGTGTGCCGAGCAGGTGCGACAGCTTCAGGGTGAAAGTCCGTGCAACCTGATGCAGGTAAAGTCATTAACGAAGCGCAAGGGTGAAATAACACTCGCCGCCAGGCGGGGCCTCGAAAGAAGCGCGGAGCAAAGGCGCGAGCTGATGAACAAACCGGATAGGAGGCCTACGGTGGCGGGCGAGCGGGCAAATGACTGCAAAGCCCATATCCATCAAGCTCACTGGTGGTAAATCCGGTGGTTGCGCGTCGAAGGCGGTCGAACTTACCTCGGGAGACCTGCGGCATGTCACGAAATCGTGACTGAGGGTGAAGCGATTCATTCTGACCGTGGCGGAGAAGTCAGCAGAGGGCAAAGTAGGTCATGCAGTCGGGGCGGGGATATTGAGGCAGTCCAGGGCCGAAAGGCGGAGCAACAGGTAGGCCACGCCGGAACGAGGATCGAAGGCCCGAAGGGTACTCCGCAAGGGGAATAAAGGAAAAGGCAAGTAAGAAGTACGACTCGCGAGCGGACAGCGACAGAAAAACCGGCCCGAACCAGCTAGGGGTGCTGGCCTTCCCAGCGGAGAGTAGGAGCGAAGCTCCGAGGGCTACGCCGCCGACTTCGGTCGGTGGTGTGGAAGCAACGGAAACGGGGACGGACGCGGCGAAACGCCAGAGCTGCGGTGCGACCGCCCCTCACAAACACCAACGCCCAGCCTTTTGGCTGGGCCGCGACCTGGCCAAAAACTGAATCGAGCCCTAGCTGCGTTGCCCCCGGCCCTTGCTCTCGTCGCTGGCGATTACGCCGTCCTTGATGTGGATGACCCGGTGGGCATACTCGGCGATGTCGCCTTCATGAGTGACCAGGATGATGGTGTTGCCTTCCGCCTGCAGCCGGTCAAACAGCGCCATGATTTCAATGCCAGTCTGCGAATCCAGGTTGCCGGTGGGTTCGTCAGCCAGAATGATGGAAGGCTTGTTCACTAGCGCCCGCGCAATCGCGACGCGCTGCCGTTGCCCGCCGGAAAGTTCGTTGGGTTTGTGGCTCATGCGGGCTTCCATGCCTACGGCCGCCAGAGACGCTTTAGCGCGTTCCATGCGCTCGTCAGTGGGAACGCCGGCGTAGATCAGTGGCAGCTCCACGTTATGCAGAGCGGTGGCGCGGGCCAGCAGATTGAACGTCTGAAAGACGAAGCCGATCTCTTTGTTGCGGATGCGGGCCAGTTCGTCGTCGTCCAGTTCGCTCACCAGTTGGCTGTTGAGCCAGTACTTGCCTTTGCTGGGAGTGTCCAGGCAGCCGATCAGGTTCATCAGCGTCGATTTGCCGGACCCCGAGGGCCCCATGATGGCAACGTATTCGTTGCGCTGGATGCGCAGGTTCACACCCTGCAGCGCGTGCACCTGTTGCTCCGAGCCCATGTCGTAGGTCTTCCACAAGTCCTCGGCCGCGATCATGCAGGATTCCGGCGGCGCCAGAACTGTGGAGGTCGGCAAATTGATCACTTCGGCGGTTGCCATGTTTTTCTCTTTCTCCTGCTCCGATGCCACTGACTTCTCCGATCTTTTGGCGTTAAAGTCCTGGCGTTAAAGTCCTAGCCGTGATTGACTGCCGGGAACGATTTCGAATTCGGGATTCGTCTGCGGTTACTGACTACTCTGGATCGGCTTTCGGCATTCCATATTGGACGCGCCAGCCCACTGAACGTTATAACGTAACGTTATAACGCTAAGATGTTTCGTCTTCTTCTTTCTTCGGCGCTGAATTGTCGATCTTCACGCTGCTTCCCGGCCGCAGCGTGCGCAGCACTTTGTAACTGCCGGTGATCACCTCATCGCTTTCTTTCAAGCCATTGAGCACTTCAATATCCGTGGTCCCCGTAATTCCCGTCGTGACCGGCACAAACTCCGCCTTGCGATTCCGGATTACGAATACGCCCTGGATAGCGTCATCCTTCTTCGGACCCTTAGATGCCGTTTCCGTGGTTGACGGCGACGCCGCCTGCACCGATCCTGCACCGGAGTTCTGCTTCTCCAGTTGCTCTTTGGTTCGGATGGTGAGTGCCTGAATGGGAATCGCCAGCGCCGCCGCTCGCGTTGCTGTGGTGATCTTGGCGGTCGTCGAAAGTCCCGGCCGCAGATCGGACGGCGGATCCGTCAACGTCACCACCACTTTGAAATCTTTGGCTTCTTCGCTGGTGCTGGTCGACTGCGAAGTGGAGACACCGCTCGAGCGCACGATGGCATTGTCTCCGATTTCCGAAACCGTCCCGTGGAACGTCTTCTTCGGGATCGCGTCAATCGTTACTTCTGCAGGCTGGCCGATGCGCACGTTCACAATGTCGGTTTCATCCACTTTCACTTCCGCGGTGATGATGCCCATGGCCGCGATCGTCATCAAAGTGCTGCCCTGCGCGTTCTGAATGCCCACCACCACGGTCTCGCCTTCGCGCACCGGCAAATTGCTGATCACGCCATCGAAAGGCGCGTTGTACGTGGTCTTCTGCAGAAGATCGGTGTAATGCGTCAGCGTAGCTCGCGCCTGCTCCACGTGCTTGGCGGCGGAATCGTTCTGTGCTTTGGCCTGGGCAACTTTCGACGCTGCTTGCAGCAGACCTGCGTCCGCCGTGGCCCAGGCGTTTTTGCGGCTGTCGAAATCAGACTTCGAAATCAGACCGTCTTTGAAAAGGCTTTGCGCGCGCTCCCAGTCCAGCTTGTTGCGGTCGTAGTCGGCCTGCGCCCGGACGAGATCGGCCTGCGAGGTCTTGAGGCCCGCCTCCGCTGCCAGCGCATCCGTTTCTGCGGCCTGCAGCGACGCTTCATTCGCGCCCACGTCCGCCGTGGATTGCACGTTTTCCAGTTGCGCCAGCAATTGACCCTTCTTCACCTGATCGCCTTCCTTCACGTACAGGTGAGTAATTTTTCCAAAAGCGTTCGCGCCGATGTTGACGTAGGTTTTGGGCTTGATTTCGCCCGAAGCGCTCACTACGGTCGTGAGATCTTCACGCTGCACCTTGCCGGTTTGCACCGTCACAACGTTCTTGGCACTCTGATGCACCGTGAACGTCACAATGGCTATCAGTAGAAGGGCGGCGCCTGCCCCAATTACAATTTTTTTCCAAGGTTTCATATTGCCGTCACAGTCCGGAGGATTTCAGGTTCTTGCCCTGGGCTCGTATCGGGTTTCATGAACAAGAGTCGTCAGGCAAGGAACAGGTTACCGCCTCAGACGGTGAGAGTAACGGACACACATCCTGTAATACGATCCCAGTGGCGGGAAAGTTCCCAATGAGAAAGCCCAATCAGGACGAACGAGTGGCCAAGACCCACGACACGAACAGGAAGCCCGTATGACCTGCCCCAACGAAGTCAACTGAATTATAGCGTGTCGCCCGGCCCGGCCAAAGTTCAAGATTCGGTGCCGCCGGGCAACTCCGAGCTTGCCGAGGCGCTTCTAACGAAGCAGGGGCTGTTCGTTTTTCACCCGTTTCAGGACGCGAGTTAGCCTTGCTTTGACACAGATTACAGCCTAAAATGGTACGGCAAAGGTCGTCTGGCAGGAGTCCCTCTCATGTTCCGGGTTTGCATGCACCGATACCTTCTCGCTTCTTTTCTGGCACTTATGGGCCTAGCTGTGCCTTGTGCTCTGGCCCAGGATCCCAATCCCAAACCTGCCGATAAATCGGCTGGAGACGCGGCCGCGGCTGCTTCCCCGGCGCAGAGCGCGCAGGAGGCCGATCCGCTCAAAAGGCCCATCGACCCCAAGAAAAAGAAGCAGCAGGAAAAGGACTACCGGAAAGAAATCAAAGGGCCTTACAAGAAGTGGCTCGATGAGGATGTAGTCTGGATCATCACCGACGAAGAGAAGGCGGCGTTTAAGCAGTTGAGCAACGACGAAGAACGCGATTCGTTCATCGAGGCTTTCTGGCAGCGTCGCGACCCCACTCCTGATACCGAAGAGAACGAATACAAGGAAGAGCACTACCAGCGAATTGCCTACGCCAACGAGCATTTCGCGGCCGGCATCCCGGGCTGGAAATCGGACCGGGGTCGCATCTACATCATGTACGGCAAGGCGGACGAGATCGAATCCCATCCCTCGGGCGGAAGTTATGAGCGGCCGATGTCCGAAGGCGGGGGCGAGACTTCCACCTTCCCGTTTGAAGATTGGCGATACCGCTATCTGGAAGGAATCGGGCAAGAGGTCATCATTGAGTTCGTCGACACTTGCATGTGCGGCGAATATCACATGACGATGGATCGCTCCGAGAAAGACGCTCTCCTCTATACGCCCAACGCAGGACTCACGATGTACGAGCAAATGGGCATGTCCAGCAAGACGCAGCGGTTCAGCGGCGGCAACGGCTTGGAGCGGCTTGGCCTGGGCCCGAACAGCGCCAGCGAAGGCGCCAAAGAATTCGACCGGCTCGAGCAATTTGCCAAGCTGCAGGCGCCTCCGCCGGTCAAGTACAAAGATCTGGAAGAAATCGTCAACAGCAAGATCGTCCTCAACCCGATGCCTTTCGATGTGCGGACGGATTTTGTGAAAGTCACGAGCGACACGGTGCTGGTGCCGGTAACCATCCAGATGAAGAACCGTGACATCACGTTCGTCAACAAGGACGGAATCCAGCGCGGCACGGTGAACATTTTTGCCCGCTTCACTACGCTGACGGGCAAGGTTGTGCAGACGTTTGAAGATCCGGTGCAGGTGGACGTTCCGGAAGAGTTGCTTCCGCGGACTGCCGAGAATTCGTCGGTGTACTGGAAGGCGATTCCTTTGCGGCCCGGGCGCTACAAGTTAGAAATCGCGGTTAAGGACGTGAATGGCGACCGCAGGGGTGTATGGAGCCGGGGCGTGGTGGTTCCCGACTTTTCCGACGATAAGCTGGCGACTTCTACGCTGATCGTTGCCGACCAGATGGAGCCTGTGCCCACCAAAGCCATTGGCACCGGCAGTTTCGTAATCGGCACCATGAAGGTGCGGCCGCGTGTGGCGGGCGTGGACGGCAAGCCGGCCTTGTTCAAGAAAGACCACGACCCTAAGCTGAGTTTCTGGATGCAGGTCTACAATCTGGGCATCGACAAAGCCACCAATAAGCCTTCGGCGACGTTCGAATACGCCATTGTCAATATGGCAACGAACAAAGCAGTGATCCAGAAGATGGAATCTACCGACTCGATGGGCAATCTCGGCGATCAAGTGACCCTGCAGAAATCAATTGTCGTGGCGAACCTGCAACCTGGAACTTACAAGATCGATATCAAAGTGAACGATAACATCTCCAAGCAGACCATTGATCCGTCGGCGGTATTTGCGGTAGAGTAGCGGCCTGCTTGAATCCCCCGGGGGGGTGGGTAGGGCTTGATATACAAGCTCGGAACTTGGGTAGTGGTCCTCGGATTGGCGCTTCCCGTGTGTGCCAGTGAGCAGCCGGGCGCGATCTCAGGATACGTTCGCAATGCCTCGGGTGCCCCGCAGATGGGGGCGGTGGTGGAGATCCTTACTTCGGAGATCGGGTCCGCGTCTCGTTCGCTTACTACCTTCACTGACGGCTTGGGTTTTTATTCTGCACCCGGATTGCTGCCCGGCGTTTATTCCGTAAAAGTTTCGGCTCCTTCTTTCCTGCCTACCGTGCTGGAGCGCATTGGGCTGGTGCCGGGCGCGCACCTCAAAGTAAATGTGACGCTGAACACGCTTCTGGGCGCTCTGGATGTGGGAAGGATTCGAGCCGTTCCCGACGATGACGATTGGAAGTGGACCCTTCGTTCGGTAGCCAACCGGCCCATCCTGCGCGTATTCGACGATCCCCCGCAGACTGCGGAAAAACAGGATCATGCACTGAGCGGTTCGCTTTCCTTCCTGGCGGGTTCGACCAGCGATGGCTACGGCAGCGGATCGGACATGAACACTGGCTTTACCCTGGAGCGCTCCGTCTTCTCCACAGGCCGCGTGGGCATGAGCGGGAACGTGGGTTACGGTGATGGCACGCCCGACGCCGTGTTTCGCACGACTTATTCTCGTGTTTTGCCCGATGGCTCGGAACCGTCCGTGGCGATGACCGTGCGCCGCTTCGCGCCTTCCGACCCCAACCTGCACAACACCGCACTGCAAGCCCTGGCTCTGGCCATGGGTGACTCGTTTTCAGTTGGTGATGTGCTGGAACTGAAATTTGGCAGCGAGCTTCAGACTATTCAGTTTCTGGGCCGGGTCAGCGCCTTTCGTCCGTATGGCTCCGCCCGTTTGCATGTCTCGCCCAACACAGTTCTGGAATATTCCTACGCAACGTCGCTGCCCGACGCGCGGGTTGAAAAAGGTTTCGATTCCGCTCCCGCGGACATGAGTGAGTCCGATCCGCGAGTCAGCCTGCAGAATTTCTCTCCCAAAATCGAGCGGGCTCATCATCAGGAATTGAATCTGTCACGGCGGATCGGCAAAACCAATGTGCAGTTTGCCGTGTTTTCCGATCGCGTCGCCGATACGGCCCTCACCGGCGCCGGAGAAGTTACGGCTGCGGGCGGATTCGTTTTGCCCGATGTGTATTCCGGCACCTTCAGCTATGAGGGCGGAAATCTCAACACGCCCGGCCTTCGGGCTGTGATTCAACACAAGTTTTCGAGCGACCTTACCGCTACGCTCGACTATGCCTGGGGTGGGACGCTCGCGCTGTCGCAGCCGGATGTGCCGCAGCCGGTTTCACTGCAGGAAGCGCAGCAGTGGATTACCACGGTCCGGCGCCACGCGCTCGCCGCCAAGTTCAACGGCACGGTGCCGCGGCTTCACACCCGCTGGATCGCTTCCTACCGCTGGGTGAACGGCCAGGCGCTCACTCCCGTGGACATGTTTAATGCCTCGCCCGGCCAGAGCGATCCTTACGTGAGTCTGTTCCTTCGGCAGCCGATTCCCAGCATGGGTTTTCTGACCGGCCACGTGGAAGCGCTGATTGAAGTGCGTAATCTGTTGGCGCAGGGCTACGTTCCGGTCATGGGCCAGGATGGGCAGACGGTGTACCTGGTGCAGGCCGCGCGCTCGGTTCGCGGCGGACTTGCTTTCAACTTCTAGCAGGCCCCGCTCTAAGATCAAAATCAAAGGCGACGGGCAAGAGTGTCCGTCCTACACCTGCAGAATCAAAATCCCCACTTCTTGCCAAGGCACGCGAGAAATGGGGCACCCGGCTCCATCCGGAGACTGCGCCTGCGTCAAAGAATCGCATTCCTCAATCAGGAAAACGAATACCACTTCGCTCTAAGTGCTTGATTTTGCTGGCTGGCATGGTGCTGATACCAAGCGGAATGCGATCAAACTCCGCAATCGCCGGAAATCCGAGATTGACGATTGAGTCTCTGCTTCGCTAGAGTTGCCGCCTTGCAAGAGTATTCCTATGGATACGCCAGAGATCGGATTGCGGTGATTTTGACGCGTAATCATTGTTGTCGCACATCCTTCGACGTTTCCTCCCGCTTCGAGGCTTAATAGAGCACGATTGCTTGGGATTCGCGGGCTACGAATTTCCATATTGCCGGCACCACCGATTACCAGCGAACATATTTCCTGTTCGGTAGCTTTTCGTAAGTGATTATAAATAAGCAAGATATCGGCATTATTCCTAGTGGCGAGTAACCTGCTTCAAGACTGCTAACCATTGCAATCTAGCTGTTTTAGAAGTTCACCAACGGGCTTTTGAAAGCCGGGTGAAGGAGAAGACGTACATGAGAGGTCTACTGAGTCGGTTCATCGTACTCCTGTTGCTTGGGGCGACCGGGTACGCGCAGACATTCCGCGGAGCCATCAACGGCACGGTAACAGACGCGTCCGGAGCGGTGGTGGCTGGCGCCAGCGTAAAAGCGACCAACGTGGCTACTGCCGTTGGAATCACCGCCACCACCACCAGCGGAGGCGAGTTCGCCTTTCAGGATTTACCGCTGGGAACCTACAAGGTGGAGGTGACGGCTGCAGGATTTCGACCGGCCGCCTTCGATAACATCACCGTGACCGCCGGAGGCGCTTATACCCTCCCCGTGAAAGTTTCTGCCGGATCGGCTGGAACGACGGTCGTGGAAGTCTCCGCAGCTGCGCTCACGCTCGACACCACCACCGCTGCGCAAGACAACATCTTGCCCACTGAAGCGGTGCAGGATGTGCCCATGAATGGGCGCGACTTCACGCAGTTCATTGCGGTTCAGCCCGGCTACGGCGGATACTCCGTGGGCGGCTACGGGTCGCTGAACGGCACTCGCGCCAACCAGATGAACTGGCAGATTGACGGCGTCGACAACAACGACTTCTGGCACAACATTCCGGCGGTCAACCAGGGCGGGGTCTCTGGCATCGCCGGCACCATTATGCCTTTGGACGCGATTGACGAGTTTGCCGCGCAGACCCAGTCCAACGCCGAGGGCGGCCGCAATGCGGGCGGCATCGTCAACATCGTGCTGAGGTCGGGCAGCAACCAGCTCCACGGCAGCGCGTATTACTTCAACCGTAACGAAGCCTACGGAGCCGAATCCCCGTTTACGCCCGACGGCGTCCACAAGCCGGAGCTGCGAAACTATAATTTCGGGTTCTCGGTCGGTGGACCAATCATAAAGGACAAGACTTTTTATTTCCTGACGTTTGAGAAGCAGCGCTACGTGATCAGCGTGTCGGGACTGGCGACGGAACCCTCGCTGGCGTACCAAGCCAACGCCCTGGAGCTGCTGCATGCCGCCGGTGTGCCCGAAAGCCCGCTCTCGGCAAATCTCATGTCTACTCTCTGGCCAAGCAGCATTAACTCCGGTCCAGCGTCGCTGAACAACTTTTTCGGTACGGATCCTTCCATCGGTTACAGTTACAACGGCAATCTCAAGCTGGACCACAACTTCAACGAGAAGCACCATTTGATGCTGCGGGCATTTAATGGACAAGGCGACCAGATTGCGCCGCTAGGCGCGAGCGCGGCGCTGGCCACGGCCAGTTCCAACCTTTCCTACTATTTCGAGAAAGCGCCGATTCACCTGCAGAACTATTCGGCGGTGTTGAATTCCGCTCTTACTCCGCGTCTGACCAACCAGCTTCTGTTTGGCGTGAACTACTTCAACCAGGTCTTCCACGACGCCAACAACAGCTTCGATACCCACGCTCTGGGGTTGTACCTCAGTCCCGACGCACTGATTCACGGTCAGCCTATCCCGGGAGCTCCTAATATCGCCATCAGCGGTTTCGAACAGGTCGGCCTCACCCCTCCCGAAGGGCGTAACGACATCACCGGAATGTTGAGTGACATTGTTTCGTATAATGTGGGCAGGCACCAGTTCCGCTTTGGGGGGGAATATCGCCAGGGCCATGTGGATGAGTTTTATTTCCGCCACTCGCTCGGCAGTTTCAGTTTCACGGGTTCTTACCCGGGGACAGCCTGGTCTGGGACCTGCGCGGCAGACGATCCGACTTGCGCCCTAGCCGATTTCCTGGCGGGTGACGTTTCATCCTCGTCGATCGCAGTGGGCAATGCGGAACGCAAGGTTGTGGCCAACGGCATTGATTTCTTTGCCCAGGATGCTATTCAAATCACCCACAGGCTGAACGTCAACTGGGGCTTGCGCTGGGACTACTTCGGTCCGCTTCACAACGGGACCAAAGACCTCGCGGTGTTCGTTCCCGGCAGAGGGCTCGTCGTTCAGGGCGCCGGCATCGACTCGGTTTTCCCGTCCGACAAGCACAACTTCTCTCCTCGTTTGGGCTTTGCCTATCAACCCACGAGTCGGGAAGACTTGGTTGTTCGCGGTGGTTTCGGCGCCTATTATGACCAGATCAACATGAACCCGTTCCTCGACTTCCGCCCGCCGAACGGCGGAGCTGATGGTCTGGAAAGCAATCCGGCGGGGCCTTCGCCGGTTTCCGTGTATGACGCCAATACGCTCAACCAGACGTCTTACACCTGGCAACCCAATACCTATATCTTCCCCGGCATTGCCACCTGCGTGTCCGGACAAACGGCTGAGTGCGGTGCTAACAACTACAGCGTGTACTCGGTGAACCAGAATTTCCGCACCCCCTACTACTTCAATTACAACTTGAACGTGGAGAAAAGCTTCGGGAACGGTGTGGCGGTGTGGCAAGTCGGTTACGTGGGCAGCCAAGGCCGCAAGCTGTCCATCATGCTCAACCTGAATCAATTTCCGAACACGATCTTCAATTCGGATGCCTTCGGAGATCAGGGTCCGGCCACTGGCGTCTACTACGCGCAGTATCCGAACTTCTCGTGCCAGGCCTGCTCCATCAATCAACTCAACAGCATAGGGACGTCGAACTACAACGCGCTGCAGAGCACCTTGCGTCTGCGAGCGTGGCACGGGTTGAGTGCATCGTTTGCCTACACTTGGGCGCACGAGCTGGATGAAATCAGCGAGTACCGCGGCGCCATTCCGCTGGATAGCACGAATCTGAAAG